>Ga0126342_10005218_pt1 | contig 22573 bp, 16 predicted proteins | sample Cyp1metagenome_FD_92528 | JGI IMG/M metagenome (GOLD analysis project Ga0126342, IMG submission 92528) | Coral microbial communities from Lord Howe Island, Old Settlement Bay, Australia - Cyphastrea 1 metagenome | ecosystem: Host-associated > Invertebrates > Cnidaria > Coral ...
AGGTCTTCCCATCGCAACCAGTCATTTCACAGGTGTGAAACATGTCACACACAGGGAAACAGGTTGGGAAAACAGTGGGTCCAAAGAGACAGGTCTGGAGTACGATGGATTCATAGTATATGTGCATTTGCTGAATTTGGGTAACTTGGAGCTAGAATTACGATGCCATCAAATCATGTTCTTCCCTGCTCAGATCTCAAGTTTTGGTTTATAACCCCCATCAGAATTCCATGAAGTCATATGAAATCAGTGAAATTTTGCCATTTAGATCCCATTACCCTTTGGTAAACTAACAATACTATGGAAAATCACCATGTTTAATGGGTAAATCAACTATTTCTATGGAAAATCACCATTTTCCAGTTCGCAAACTGTTGACATAACCAGGTTGGGTACTCTCTGGTTATTTAACATAGCCATGGTATAGATGGTCCATAGAAATAGATGGTTTACCTATTAATAGCATGGTGATTTTCCATGGCAAACTGTTACTCATAACCAGGTTGGGTACCCTTTGGTAAACTAACATAGCTATTGAAAATTGCCATTTATAGCTGATTTACCCATTAAAAATTGTGATTTTCAATAGCTATGTAACAAATAACCAGGTTGGGTAAATCCCGATGTTTTCCACATTTCAGGATCCCATGGATCCCATGGATCTCAGGCATTGGAGACGGGCAACATCGTCCTGGAACGAGCTCGGCGCTTGGCCGCGAAGCGCCGCGAGACGCCGCATGGAACGCTAGGAACGAAACGCTGCGTATGCGAGCGGTAACCGTTGCGCGCGAGGTCAGTGGTGACATGGATGCGATGTTCATGGCATCGGATTTCCATGGATTTCCTTGAATAGAAGCAATAAACATGGGACATTTATTGAGGGTTGGGAGGGTTCAAGTTGGAATTGGTGATGTTTTTTTTTACGGGATGAATTTAAATTAAGTAGCATAATGTTGATCCAAAATCAGGCAGAAGCAGCAAAAAGTCTGGGGATATCACCAGAATCGCAAGCACCCCATAGTTTCGTTTGGTCATAGTCTAATTGAAACGCCATGCTGGTTGCTGGTTTGGAACCTTTGTTTATTTTTTCCATATATTGGGAATAATAATCCCAACTGACTAATATTTTTCAGAGGGGTAGGTATGCCACCAATCAGCTTGGGTTTTAGTGTTTTTTTCCTATGGTGAGCCCAAAAGCATTGTGACGAAAAGCGGGAAGTGTGAGGATTTTACGTCCCAAAACATGTGGGTCAATGCCAGCAAAAAACATCGAAGCAGCCAGCGGACGGGATTTAACGACATATCAAGCAAGTTTCGGGTTCTCCTGATCAAATCTTGAGCCACTAAGATAACCCATCCGTGTATGGTATATATGCTAACATTGGGGGTATATTGATGGTAAATGCTACCATATATAGCATACATGGATCCTATGGGCCAAGATAATAAACCATAAACCCTTGAAAAAGGATGGAAATCATATGAAACCCCTACAGTTTTGAGGCAGTTTCAATGTGGCTATGCCTCAAAACCCTGGTACCATAGGCACCCTAAAATAGCTGGTTAATGAATGTTTATTCCCCCAATATGGTAATAATAGGTTTTGACCCATCCCCATGTATCTTACATGAACCGTGGAATGCATCCAGCGCCACAGCGACCTGGAAATTCCGTGCCCGGCCCGGGCACGGCCTGATCGACCGTGTTTTGTGCGGTGCAGGTGATGGAAATCCACATGACCCAAATACCATACATGGATTCTATGGGATTGGGATAAGGAGATAAGAATGAGATATTCTTGGGAGAATGGGTGTGTGTGGAACATCTGAACAGATGTAAAACTTCTAGAACTTCTTTTTTCTACACTGTTAGGAAATGCAGGGGGGCAGTGCACGACTGACAGACACTGCCCAACGAAGACACTGTCAGTTCATGCTGATACAGAGCCTGATCAGCTCTGCGTACCTGCATCGTTTTCATCATTTCTCTGAATGGCAACCGGGTAAGCCCAGAACCGGAGCGACGATTCAATTTTGTTTGCACGTTTGCCGCAATCTGGCATTTACATTCATTTCGAGATTTGCACGTTTGCCGGAATCTGATATTTATCTCTACATGTCATGCGTACTGGTTCATTTTCATTTGCACGTGGTGGAACCCAGTTCCCGTCAGATCACTACAATTATCCTGTTCTTTTCAGTGTGTGTAAGGTGATGAACTGTACTTTCCCAATGGGAAATACGCCATGACTGGGAAATCTATAGGGATCTGATGGGGAATCTTTGACGCTGGTTCCGAAAAAGCAAAGACAACTAGCAGGGTGGAAGCAGGGCAACTGACTGAAAAAAAAGGGCTTGTTCTTGTGAATTGTCACATAATGCGAAGGATTGCGGTCACCCGTTGCCTTGCTTCCACGGTTGCCCCCTTATAGTTAATTGCTAGTTGGTTTAACCAATAAAATACGTCACCCCAAGTTATCATGCCAAGTATTTTGGTCATTTTTCATTGGAAGGTTCCCTTTGTCGGAACCCGTTTTCTTGTTTTCCCATGCCTGGAGGATCATCCCGCTAAGTAGGTTATATCCTTGGTCTTCGTGGGAGTAGGCTTAATCCACTTATAACTGGGGTCATGACTCATGACCTATACTTACTAAGTGTGATGAACCACCAAGTAGCTCCGAAAGTCAATAAAGTAAGCGCTATGTTTCATTGGAATATATGGTTCCCCCAAGCAAATCCATGAAATTGGGGAGACAAAGCCATGTCAAATGGGAAAAAACATATGGGAATAATATGGGATGGGAATATGGAGGAGATATTGTTTTTTTTGATTATACTATGATTATACATAATTGTGCTATGTTTGGGATGAACATCCAGCTGACTATATGCAACACAGAAAAAACGATATGGTTTTTTGAAGCCCGTGGTTATGGGGTGAGTTCAGCGGTTCTGCCATGGGATGTCCTTCACTGTGCACCTTTTCAACTTCGAATTGACTGCTGGGTCGCTGGGTGCAGAAATTGGGACCAAAAATGGGGACCCTTGTTTTCCCACATCATACCCTCTGGTAAACTAACATAACCATGGAAAATCACCATTTTTCAAGGGTAAATGGTAAATCAACTATTTTTATGGCCATTTTCAATAGCTATTCTGACATAACCAGGTTGGGTACTCAAAATTGTGCTTCAATCATGTTCAATCCACCCATGGTAACTTAGAGCCACTGAGAAACGGAAACATCCGAATCGTACGAATCGTACTCCTTCCTTGAGTATACCTCCGTTGTCGTTGTCTGTTTCGCCGTACTTCTTTGCATCCCAAAGACGGTACTGTTAGTGGGTCCATAGCTGTGCTTCATCAGGCTGCAATCCATGTGCACAAGAAAATGATACTTGGTGCAGTTCCACTGCACTGGATATACATATTCTACCCCAGTTTTTGGGACGGGAGATTCCTAGTTAGGGGTATAAACATGTATAATACCATGGATCCGATCCCATGATTAGTCCATTATTAGTGAATTAAACCATATTAAGCCAGATGAAACATGGAAAGCAGGTCCTAATTCTTGAGACCCCAGTGGCAAGTTCTGTCGGAATTGTGGGTCGTCGCTTGCGCTTCGCTTGGTGCGTTTTTCAAAGCGAGCGTGGACCCACGGATGAGAGCGGCACGGAAAGGGCAAAGAGGCCATGCGGGAAACGTGGGAACGCCGCCAAAGCCAACCATCCCCAAAATCACCACAAAAATGGGTTGGATTTCCACCATCCTCTATGAAATTGTGGGTTTATGATTGGGTTCACCACATTACCGCTTCTTTTTGGATGTCAGACAAAAACATTGAAAAACGCCACGGCTTTTTTTTGGCAATTTTAAAATTTTATAGAGTCACCTCCCCTTGGACCTCTTCAGCCTTTTTACAGAATCTGAGCAGTGGCTGTGGGGACTAAAGTGACACCAATGGGAGGGTCATGGGTATACGGTTTTTCAGGGGTATATTTTGTTAAGGGAATATCATGCAATAGAATGGAATAATGATGAATCATGGGAATGTAATGCAATCAAATGGGAAGGTGAGCCACAACCAAAATTTAGGTTAATGGAGAGTAGTAAGCGAGACATTTTTATTTTATGGAAATTGCACTGGGGTTTGGAAAACGATAATACACTCTTCAAAAAACGATAACATTTGCTTTACCAAAACCTGAAAAATCGATAATCTGGTTGGTGGTTTCAAACATTTGGATTATGTCCCATAATATATATATTAATATATGGGATGTCATCCTTCCCATTGACTCATATTTTTCAAGATGGTTATTGCACCACCAACCAGCAATACACTCTTCAAACATTGATGACTTGGAGCACCAAATCTCGACCGTGGCAATGGGACGACCAAATGGACGTATTTTCAATCAGATGTTTAACCCCTCCTGTTGGTTGATTGGGGATTCCAAGTGGCTAATAGTGGTTAATAATGGTTAATAGTGGTTAATAGTGGTTAATAGTAGTTAATAATGGTTAATAATGGTTAATGAGATATCTGGTTGGTGGTTTGGAACATGTTTTATGACTTTCCATATATTGTGAATAGTAACCCCAACTGACTTTCATATTTTTCAGAGGGTTGAATCCACCAACCAGGAATCCCGTTTCTACACCAGTGAACAGAACGACAGAAACTTTTGGGTCAAGAGCAGCCACTGCATTGTCATTCTCGGCGTCTCTTTTCGCGTGAAAAAAACACTCGGATGATAGCATTAGATGCAACGGTTTCATGGAAGATTGGCACAAGGCCTGTGAATCCGCTTCGCGATTTTCTCAATGGCAAGGTCCGTGCCGTATACTTTTTGGTGACGCTTCGTTGTCCCCCGGTAACCATAGGTAAAAAAAACTATGAAACATTGTAAAGTTGATGGGATTGGAAGGGGATAAAACACGTCATCCCAACTGGTGATGTTGGGTAAATGACCACGTGAATGGGAGATTTATCAGCAACAACCTGGCCACTGGGATGATCATTCCGCGATGTCAATCGGAAAGATTACCCTCTGGTAAACATACAAAAAGCTATTGAAAATGGCCATTTATAGTGGATTTTCCCACTAAAAATTGTGATTTTCCATAGTTATGTTAGTTTACTAGAGGGTAGAATCTACTAACAAGATCTAGTGATGACCACGTCAAGGAAAAAGGTAAACCATCAATGATGCTATCAATCCATCAATCCATAGATAATAACTGGTTTTTCTTTCTCATACACTTGATGATAACTGGTAATAACTGGTATATTTCTACGGATTCATGGATATAACCTCATACACTTGATGACCAAACCTCCTTAAACTTGGTTACAACTGGTGTCAGACAGACGTCTATTTGGGTCAGTCAGCAATTTTGACGCCTCAAATCTTTGGGATTCATCCAGAATTTCTGATGAGAATTGCAACTGGGAACATGCCTTAAATAGAGACTTAATTGGGACAGTGCATAAACAAACACATGTAATATCATGTACCCTCTGGTAAACTAACATAACTATGGAAAATCACAATTGTTCATGGGAAAATCCACTATAAATGACCATTTTCAATAGCTATGTTAAATTACCAGAGGGTAATATCATGTAATTTCATCATCTTCTGGGAAATGCTACTATTGCAAAGTTGTGCCATGTTGTGCCACTCAACCCTTTATAGCATCATCTCCCTTGCAGATAATTCATTGTGGAGGTACGCTCTCGCACGCGCATCTCCGTTGGAATTCCTGTGCGTCTAGATGAGTGGCTGAGCCGAGTGCATGATTCAACGTCTCGGCTTGTTGAAATTCTCGGGATGCTGCTGGATTGTGGGTGCTTTTGAGCAACCCGTAAAATCTGGAACCATGTTTGGTAAAATCTGGGAACAAATTGAAAACTGGTGAATACAAAACGCTGGTTGGTGGTTTGGAACATTTGGATTATTTTTCCATTTCATATATGGGATGTCATCCTTCCCATTGACTTTCATATTTTTCAGAAGGGTAGGTATACCACCAATCAGAACACTATGAAAAGAACGTCAATATTCAGATCTCAGGGGAGGATTTGAAAGTGGCCACAGCTATGGCATCATGTTACCACCAAAAAAAAGCCCCTCGATAGCTAAACAGATCCTCTTACATTCAACCAGGGTTCAGTTTGGGTGTGTGTTCAATCTTGGGGGTAAGACAGAATTCAATAGAATTCATTTTTATCATTCACTAAGCATCATTTTTTCAATCTATTGAAATCTCTATGACTCCGATCGTTCGCGCAGCATCAATTTTTGTGAGTTTTCAGCACCACCCGTTTTCGATCGGGTAGCACCGGTAGTGCCCCGATTATGACTGGTGACTTGGAACAGTCATAATGGTGGTTAATAATGGTTAATACTACATACAAAAAGCGAACTGGAAAATGGCCATTGAAATAGTTGATTTACCCAATAAAAAAAATGTGATTTTCCATGGTTATGCAACAGTTTACCAGAGGGTAAAACATAGGAAGAAAAAAAACTACCATCTGGTGATTTTTCACATAGCGAACTGGAAAATCCCTGAAATAAATTGAGGTTTTACTGTAATGGGAAAATCATGTGTAAATGGGCCATGGCTTCCATAGCTACGTTAAATAACCAGAGGGTATTGTTTATGATGCTTATGGCTATATATATATATATATATATATGGGTATAGATACATCATGATACATCCAATGCTCATTTTTAAAATGTGTTTCAAAAAACAGAACATCTCCTCTTTTTGAAAAGCAGCGCCCCGCATGTCATCTCTTCGGCCCAGCCATCCGATTTCAACACGGCATGTGAAGTGTTCGCCATTGGTGCCACTAACTTAGATACCCCGCAAACAAACGATACTTGGATTCGCAGCTACCGCAGCCTGGTAAGTGCACGGTTTATAACCTGATCCTATGTAGTCCATACACAGCGTTTAATATTGTGGACATAACCTGGTTATTTCCTAATTACGATGCCTTTTACGTGGACATTCAAGGGAATATGATCTTTTTTTTCTACAATATGCTGATTGGTGGTTTCAAACATTTGGATTATTTTCCATTTCATATATGGGATGTCATCCTTTTCATTGACTCATATTTTTCAGATGGGTGAGTATACCACCAACCAGCTACAATATGCTGGATGTTCATGAATGTTCATGTCAAATTATCGTGAATGAGTTTTCCCACTACCCTTAAGTGGGATCTCTGGGAACACCTCAGAAAAGTCGTTCGCTTCGCGCTTAACGCGTGGCGCTTTGAAGCACCCGATGGAAATGATGTCGTTGTGTTTGGCAGGGAAGTTCTAATTTTGAGCGCTTGAAGTTCGACGCCCTAACCTATCATACGAATGGATTCAATTGAACATCCTCAGTGACATATATATATATAATTATATTTATTATATATATAATATATATATATATATAATATATATAATATAATATATATATATAATATATATATAATATATAATATATATATATATATAATTTAATATATATATATATATATATTGTTTATATATACATATACTATATATATAGCAGTAACCGGCAAAATTATTGTGATACTAATTTTTAATCTTGCTTCGGCTTGGCATGGCTTGGCCTTGCTGAGGGGTGTGCCTAAAACCTTCAGATAGGGGATGCCCCCAAAAACCGATAGCCCTGTTTAACATGAGTCGCCTCAAAGTCTGAGAACGCTCCTCACAACCGATAGCGAAAGACCTCAATTTGCGCATGGCATGAAAAGGTACTAGTAATTGTGTTTGCTATTCATATAGATTTAGAAACATACATACAGTTTCATACATAGCGATACATAGCATAGCAACGTCCGGATAGCTGGACAAGTTGCAGTCACCTTGAAAGTCGGGGAAACATCATGTCCCAATGTCCCACTGGCAGGTGTGAGTGACACAGTAACCCATAAGGCATTTCTCGGGCACCCTTGTATGCTTAGTACTTTCATCTTTTGCAGTGATATCAGCGATATCCTTTTGAACCAGCTAAACATAGCTAAACATGAAGAACAAGTCCAGGCTTTGTCTGCGTTTGAAACCTGAAGTCGTTTAACCCAGATGACACTCAAACTGGTCAGCCGGGGGGAAGCTGAGGAATCGAATGGGAAGATCATCCAGTTCTTCTGGTGTTTGCGGTTTTTGCAGGGATAAAATCAGTATTTTGAGATATTTTGAGTGCATAACTGGTAGATTCAGACATGTTGTATTCTCCAGATACCTTCTTGGTAATTAACATAGCTATTGAAAATTGCCATTTATAGTGAGTGTTCCCATAAAAAATGGTGATTTTCCATAGTTATGTTAGTTTACCAGAGTGTACTTTGGATATATAGATCCTCCATGATCCTCCTGATTGAAAAATCACGGCAATGAGTCGACTCAAAAAGCGTTTAGCGTTTGAATCCCCGATATGCTCCACATATGATACCCAAAAATCCATGAAGTGGCCATTTTTATGGCCATTACCCGGCCTGGTAAACATACAACAAACGATGGAAAGATCCACCATAAATTTATGGGAAAACTCACTATTATTTCGACTGGGCCATTTTCAATAGCTATGTTAAATTACCAGAGGGTAATGATGGTATATCATCTTCAGACACACCCAAATAATCCATTTTTTTTCAATACACGGAGTCCATGGACCGGGAAAGACATTCCAATCTGAGATCCGGCCATATACGGGGCTATACCCTTTACCCGTACCTTGTAAACGTTAACAGTTTGCTATGGAAAATCACAATCATTAATGGGTATCTAACTATTTAAATGGCTATTTTCCATAGCTATGTAAGAAATTACCGGAGGCTACATATTAGATATCATCCATGAGCTGGAAATCCCATAAGAATCAACCATCCTTTGGATTTCCCCACAGCTGACTTATTCAACCTGGTTATGTCAACAGTTTGCGAACTGGAAGCCATGGTCCATAGAAAGTTCGTGTATTTACCCAGCTAAAAAATGCTGGATCTTTCCATCGTTTTTTGGGACTGTTTACCATTTCGGGTAACTCCACTCATTTGAAGAAGATTTATGACTTCGAGCCACTTGCACTTGCTGTCCCTTGCTGTCCGGCGTCAAGTCCTGCCGCCACGGGACCAGTTGACCTGGGTCGGAGGCAGCGGGTCTCGGAGACTCCCCATTCGGCGCCACCGTCATCGCGGCGTCGGTAGTATGAGAGGATGGAGGGGGATCATCCCCAAACGGCAGTATATCTTGGTGAATTCACCGCGAATTCACCACGAAGGTTTGATGTTTGCAGAATGATTTGGTTAGAGCATGTTAGAGCTAGAGACATACTCACACACACACACGTACAGTCTTTGAGGTGCCAGTTCTCTGTTCAGCAGGCCCCATTGAGGTTTCGCTGAGAGCACAGAAGCGCTCATCATTACAGTCAACAATAAAGTTTGGTATCCAAAACGCCTTAGGACATGTTGAGGAAAATGTTGTGCATCGAATCCCTCTGACATCTGAGTTCTGAGGTTGGCTACTGCGTGGAGTGGCGCCACTTGCTACAATGAAAGTGATCCCTGGCTCTGCCAATCCGACAGCGCCCATGTTCCGGCCTCCTCTGACAACGGCCGGTATTCAGCACGCGCCAGCTATTAGGTCCAATCTGCAACAGGAGGCTACTGCAATGATCATGCGGTCCAAGCGACAGCTTCGAGACAATAGGCTGCACATGGAAGAGCTCCGACATCACCTTCAAGACAAAAACAACGAGCAAGAAGAGCAACGCTGATCCGATAACCGGACTGACCAGGCTCCGGCCTGCAAAAGCAAACGAGCTCTGTGCTTCTCTGGATCTGCTTCCCCCCTTTTTGTTTCCAGAGCGTTTACAGACCAGGCGTATTTTTGAGTTTGTTTGGCCCCTTGCAGTGTGAATCAACCATCATCTCCCTCTTTGATTGTTTAATTTGTTTCTGCAAATTTTGTTTTTCCAGCTCGTCCACAGACCGGAGCAGTTGGTACTTATTCATTTACTGGCCACCTCCGTCTTCGTTTGTGCGCTGAAGGGACATTTGTGAACCACCTTTTCGTCCAGCCCGTCGACAGAACGGACCTGTTGGCAATCAACAGTTTCTTTTTGCTCACGACTCTGCTTGTTGAGTTCTTTCGTTTTATGACCTTTGATTACTTACAGGACTTCTTACTTGCATACTACTTGTTACTTACTGCATCTTTCAGGAGGTAACTTGTTTTTTCTTACTAAGTTCACAGGCCGACTCAAGTGGACCCCTCTGCCCCCCCTTTTTTCCTGTACAATCTGCTTCTGTGGTGATCACGGGTAGTCCCGGGCTCTGGCCTGCGAGTTTGCAACGTTTTCCTGATGTAGACTTGCTACAGTTTTGGTACTTAGGCCGACATGGACTGATGATGTGCCTGCGCCACAACAGGCTCAAGTCTTTGGGTGCGTGCTTCTGTTGCATTTGTGGACGCAGAGAGCTTAGCATAATTTTACCCTTATGTTTGCATGTGTAAAACAGATAAAGGGGAGTCTCCTGAAGAATGTCTGCAAAATTCATCAAAAGCGCGCGAGCTGCTTTGTTCGCAGGCTGCTACTAGTGATGGTTTTCCAACATGTTCGGGCTGCAAGAGAGGGGTGCTTCACCGATAGCGGACAAGACGCCAAATTCTGCATTTATGTTTCTGAAAACAACATTCAAACCTGTTGCTTCACGGGTATCAAACGTTTTGTTTTTGTGTGTTTGCTTTACCTGGACGGTTTTGTTGCATTAAATGTCGTTGAGGGGGGTCAGCTGCAACATTGTGGGCCAGTTCGTGTTGTTGGTGGGACATGCTTGGGGAACGTGATGACCCAGGGGTCTGATGTTTTTCAGTCATTTTTCTGTGGTTCATGTTCGGCAAATATCATTTGGTGAAGCAGGATGAATATTCAATGTGATGTCGCATTGTGTCGGTGAAATCTTTACAAAATTAAATCGTGTGGTTTTGATTTAAATTTGTCGCCTGTTTTGTTTGCAACGTTTCGGTGGATGTTTGGTACACCATGTTTAGTACACCTGGTTTTCTCCAAACACTTGTTTGCATTCCACCACTGATGTTGAAAACAACTGTTTTGTTGTTTTGTGTTTTGTCATTTTTTTTTAGAAGGTAAAAAATGCATGACTCGTTGATTCACAACCCCAAGTGCACAAATTTCACCCTGTATTTGTTGTACCTGGGCTCTCAATACGCATGTTTCACTCTAGATTGGTGCATGGCAGAGTTGGGATATTCGATCTACATGTGGACGCCATTTTCACATATTCTCACATTGAACTTTTGGCGTTAGGGTATTGAGGAAACAGGGGTGAATCGCGGCAAACTGCAACCCACGCATGTGCGTAAAGGACAGTAGCACTTAGCACGGAGGTGTTCATTTGCTTCATGTATTTGTTGGGACCCGATTTATTTTTACATGTAGATGTGTGTTCTTTTGGTCAAGTATTTGGTAAAATTATGCAGATCATGTGGCAATTTTTTGCCAAACCACATTTTTTTTGGGTTTGCACCGTGTACTCCAGCCACTGCGAAGCATCGCATCTCCCATCCCTTCGTGCTGTTCCCAGTGCACGGTGCACGACGTATCGATCAGAGCTCGCCCTGGACAATGCGGCTGACGTGACGCGTCGATCAGGGTTGGATACTTCGGTTTCATGGGCAAATGGAGTAGTGGTAGGAAGGTCCAAAGAGGCATCGCGGACATTTATTAGTATATAATGCAGGTTTCCTACAATGGGGGGTACCTTCAGAATCCAAAATTCGACCAGTTTTATATATAATGAAACGTATGGTTTTGGGGATCCCCGTTTAAAGAAACCCCCTTATATCGACCAAAACCATGAAAATGTAAACGTTGATCGGGATTACAGTGATTTACAATGTGTTTTTTTGGTGCGTGTGTGTGTGTGCGAAAAGGGTAAAGGACAATTCCCATGTATCCCGTGATTGTGCATTGAAGATGGGATCACCGGGATTGTTTGCAAAAGGTGTAAATAATGTGTATCAATAGGTTTTTTGTTATTTAGTTGGCCATCAATCCCTCTATCTATGTGTTCACTTATCAATCCATCAGTTTCATCAATACCCAAATAGTAGTGTGACAGCTGACCCAACACAGACGTGAAGTGCTGAACATGAGTTTTTCATTTGGAGCATCATTTCTTTGTGGATCCTTTGGTTGTAATGTCGTTGCTTTTTCAATGCTCCACTGATGCTCACATCAACAATGAAGCAATGCAATGATGGATTTCCCCGTGTTTTTGAAAACCAATTTGCGGTCTATGGTCATGAGTTGTTGCTTGCATTCTGGATGTAAAGATTTCAACATCTCCGCTAGAAGTTACTTCACAACCTTTCAAGATGATGGTAATGGCAGCGTTCAATCAGTGCCCTTCCAAAATGCACATCGTTTTCTAAATCTATCCTTGGTTCATGTTTTCACGCCCACAACTAACAAATACCCTGTCAGAACCGGGGTTTGGAAAACAACCTTTTTTCTTGAAATGGGTAAGTCTCGGCCTCGGCCTCTATACGTCAGCTAGCAGGGATGGTATATCCGTATAGCATCTTTCTATCCCCAATATTCCCATGAAATTGATTATTAATTTTAATTCCAGTAGAGTAGAGTATTCCTTTCTTGGGTGAGAATTTAATCTCAGCAGACCGTTTTTGGTATTAATCGATATTAATCATTTTGCCTTCAAGCGGCACCCAGAATTTCCATGTTTTGCTGTGTGCCAAACTCACTGCCTTGAAACTGATTCTCTCTTCGCAGGTGATGGTGCCAATGACAGATGCACAAAACAAAACAGGGGGAAAGAACCATGCATGTAGCTTACGGGGAGGTTATGTCCCAATCCATTGTCGTTTTAAAGTTTTAGTAATGGTTGTAAGCATTTGCAACCCTAACTGCATCTCCAGAAGGGGTGGGCCAAAATCCCAAAACCTTTGGGCCTAGCGTTCCATGTTTTTTTTTTAAGGGATGAACATCCACAAATCCCAGCTATTTGGGTGTGAACTACAGGGTATTCCATGGGTGACATGAGCCAGTTCGCGCAGCTTTGACTTCGGGCAAACCCAGCAGTTGGCCATGGGGATATACACTCTCCGGTTAAAACTGAACTTGCAGGGTATCGAAGATTAACCATGCGTCCCATCGATTCACAAGTTATACTTAAGTTCAAACCAGGTTTAAAGAGCCAGTGATTTCTTTTGATTCACCACGGGATGGGAATAAAATTCCATTTCGCACATGGATGACCTTTCTCGATCGCATTGATGTTCAGCAACTGGCTATAGACTCTTCTGTGTCAAGGGGCATGTCCCACTTACTTGCAGGCAGTTGCAATCCTATTGCGATCACCATTCGATATTTATTTAAATGTTCTCCCCGTACTATTGGTTGCAAAGATCGTTGTGTGTGTCAAAAGAACTGATTTCGGCCGCAAAAGAAACGTCTCCATTTGTAGAACTCCCCCAGTTTCAAAATGTATCGTTGGCGTATCCCACCTGCCGTCATCGCCTGCCATCATGGTGTTCGCGACCGCGACGTGCAGCCCTGTGGGCAGCCCTGTGGACAGGTCCAACGGCAACGACGGCAACGTGCGTGTGGCAGTTCGGACTGGATGCGTTGTGGTGCTGATCGAATTCTGTTCCGTAATTCTCACCATTGGCGAGATTCGAGATATAATGGATATCACGCCGACAATAAGTTACAAGAGGTTATAATTGTATGATATGAAATAAATATGAATATATATGGATATATCATTTTCAAATTGTAGCTTGGTTTTTGTTGTAATCTCTTCATCTCTTCCTCCAATACTAAACTGGCCCTTCCCCGTCCCTGATGCGCTCTCAAAAATAGACAGCCGGAGGAGTTTCTAGTATTCGGTGGTATTTAGCAGCACGAAGCTTCCCCCAAAAGCCTAAATTAAGAACCTTAATCTAAAAACCTAGAACTTTCTGCTTCAAAATCGATTAATTAATGTCCTTGTTCAAAGATCATTTATATGTTCAAAAATCGGATTTCGAAGGTTCCCCAAATATTAAATTGAAAGCATCAATAAAAAGCAAATACTATTTTAAAATTGATCAGATTCTTTTGTAACATAAATTTAAAATATTGCCAAAAGATTGATTTCTATGCTTTCCCTAATGTTAACTTATAAACATAAAAACTGACAAATATTCTCCAAACAGCGTGTCCACATTAAGTAAGGGGTTCTGATGCTGAGAGTAAAGGCCGGTGCTTGATCAGGGTGCTCCATTTGGGCTGCGGCATTTTTCCTGTAAATTTCCGTATAAGTGGCTCTTGGGAAATGTCCAAGTGCATTTCGACTGCGCAGGCTCGCACAAAGTCTGCGTCGAGGTTCTGGTCTGCGGCATTTTTCCTGTAAGTGCATATCGACTGTGCAGGCTCGCACAAGGTGTGGGTCCCGGTCTTGGGATCTGTCCTCCTCCTCAACATCATCATCTTCCTCCTCCTCAACGTCATCATTATCAACGTCTTCATCTTCCTCCCCCTAGACCTCATCATCCTCAACATCATCAACCTCCACCTCCCCTTCAGCAACATCAACACGATAATGCTTTTCATCACCCTCCTCAACATTATCATCTTCAAATCATCGCCATCCTCATCCTCATCCTCATCATCATCATCATCATCATCATTCTGATCCTTCTCAACATTTTCATCCTCCACCTTCTCACCTTCCACTTCATCTTCCGCATTATCACCCTCATCCTCATCCTCCTCAACATCATCATCCTCAATCTCATCATCCATTTCTCCTCATCCTCAACGTCATCCTCCTGCATCTCATCATCCTCAACATCAACGTTCGCAACATTATCATCATCCTCGTCATCATCATCACCACCATCATCATCATCACCATCATCACCATCATCGCCATCATCATCATCATCATCACCATCATCAACAACATTATCATACAATTTCTTCCCACTCCTCCACATTTTTTGGGGTTTCTTGCCGTTGACTAGTCTTATTTATTAGGGGGTGAAACCCTCAAATGGGACCTTCATTTTTAGATTGGTTTCTAAAGGGTATCAATAAAAAACTGAAAGTGGCAAACTTCAAGTTTCCAAAATATGGGAAGGAACCATTTTTTTTAGTATTTGGGGTCCGTTTAGTAAGGGAAGGAAGGGGTTAGTGAAAACTGGGTTAGTACCAGCGGGCTATATCTTCAAGGTTGTGAGGAAAATGTACAGTATCACTCGCTGATATCCGAGTTGCTAATATTGGTTTGGTTTTACCTAGTGCTATTCATCAATGCATCCATGGAACTGCTCTTACAACCGTATAAACCATGATTGCTATAAAGTGGGTTTGTATCACTGGTTGGGTAGTTGAAGGCTCTAGTATTTTGCCATAAACGGTGGAATGCAGCGGGTTCGGTATTCAAAATCACCTATGAATCGGATATTTCCATTGCCATGTTTGATTGCCAGAGACAGACAGACAGAGAGAGAGAGAGAGAGAGAGAGCAGCCAAAAACGGTAGGTTGGCAAGATTTGAAACCAGAAAAATTGGCAGACAAATAGGTTTCTAAACAAGCAAACTTGGTGGTTTCAATCAACAGGGATTTTTTGCCGACAACTATGTATATGGAAAGGGTCAACCAGTCAACCCAACCTATATTTATCCTTTTTTTAGTGATCGCCTTAGATACAAGTACGCGTAGGCAAACATATCACAAATGGATGTTTCGGGTTCAAATCAATAGTGGTGTTTGTGATTGATTGCATGAGCATAGATGTATACTGGATTTTTCAAATGTTACATGTTAGAGGCAAGTCGAACGAAAAAAACATGGACTTACTGAGTTTTATTGCTTGATACATGTGGAATTGTAGGTGAATAACCAAAAATTTGTGTCATCCAGATCCACGCTTAAAAACGCACCGTTGATCCGCGAAGACCGTCGCCTTCTTTCGAAAGCCTCGAAAAAGGCTCAATTGGCTTCGATGGAACCTTCGAAGAAACTCCACGACTGGTCCGTAATATGACTGGTCCGTAATATGACATCTCCACAAAACATACCATTTGGTTTAATATGTTTTTTATGGTTTAGCAGAGATGTTCCCAATGGAACAGCCGCCATTTGGGGAGTCTATAGTTGAAAGAAATAAATGGCGGTTCCTTAAGCAAATCCAAGATACCTTGTCAACCTTAGTTAGATACGTTAGTACTTTTTGTTGCTATCAACGGTTATATGTACTAACCAACAAAACAAACCATATCTTTATAGGTGTTTAAAATTCACCATGGATACCCTTTGGTAATCGAAGAAAAAAACGGAAGAAAAACACCTGTCAATGGTGGATTTCCCAGGCCAGGTTTCATTACTGCAGGCTGCCTGAGATAGAAAACGATGTCTGACGAACCCCAGGCACAGATATTCACCAATATCGGTTGATGTGAAACACAACCATTTCTTATGACTTCTGACTGACCAACAGATTTTGGTCATCGATTCCAGCAAGATTAATCTAATGTCAGGTTCCAAGTAATCTCATGGGATCACTACAGTATTGGGAAATATGGGATAAAGTTATAAGGCCACCATCGTATATCAACATATTTGTTGGTATTTGTACTTGGTTTCGTCCAAGAATGGTGGATGCTAACAAAAATGCGATGAAAATTGGGGATTTCTGCAATAAATCCAACCCGGGTGATGAACTGTCACAACATCCAACAGGATGACTGTGATATCATCGGTGAAATCATCACAACAGTTGCTACAGTATTAATGACTGTGACTATGACTGTGTAATTTATGACAAAAACGACGTAAGTAATGACAACCAGAGAAACATAATCAATATGTTAAATAGTTTTACCATATAGGTATATTCACCCTTCTAGATATGGTGAACCCAGGTGAGAAACCATAAGAATCAAAAAACTACCCTCTGGTAATTTAACGTAACTATGGAAAATCATAATTTTTCATGGGAAAATCCGCTATAAATGGTGATTTTCCATAGTTATGTAACAGTTTACCAGAGGGTAATTGATTTGATTTACAGCAACCAATGCAAACCAAAAGTTCCCATCCATGGTACTCTTCTTGTTGTGGGCGAGAAACCATGCGGCCATGGGCCGGAGCGCGGAGAACTCGGCGACGAATCGAATGGAGAAAAACTGTTGCGAAGGCAATCTGATGTAATCAGGATACCCTCTGGTAAACATACAAGAAACTATGGAAAATCACCATTTTTCATGGGAAACATCATTATTTCTATGGTGATTTTCCATAGTTATGTTAAACTACCAGAGGGTATGGGTGATTGACACCCATAAATAAACAACACGGAACCTGAAACGTGGGGATGGCAAGATGACTTTAGATGTAGGTTGTTGATTTGAGGTTAGAGAATGATGATAATTTGCTCAGATGGATATAATAAAGAGAGCATAACCCAACGTTTCCAAGTTTCAACACAGTTCGATTCATTCACTGGAATCAAGACTAAATATATGGTCAGTTGGACTACCGGTTCTGCCTGGGCATCTTTACGTTTTTCGTTTCGTACTATGGCCCATGTTTTTTTGATGTCATCCCATTGTGTGTTGCTAGAGAGCTGAATGGTATTTTCTCAATCAAAGATTACCTGGTGTGGGTCTCGGAGGTTGGAACCATTAACCCCAACCATATCCGAACTTTTCGCAGTTATAAAATTAAAACCATGTTTCTCAAGTTCTACCCATTTATAGCCCCTATTGCACCCGCAAGTAGGGGGATGGGTTAAAACCTATGATACCATAGCTGGGGGGATGCATATCCATATCTACCAACTATTTTGATGTCCACCAGGAAAGTTCAATAGTTTTTCACCCATAGTCTACAACTAGTATAACTGTTTTGTTTTAAAGTAGTTACAAAGTATTCATGGGGGTTTATCAACCAACAAACAGAACTTTGGAACCTCAACGCAGGGACATTGATGTGATGAAGATGACACGGATGAAGGAACAATGACGAAGAATTGCATGAATTCCAAAAGGCAATGGCAGACACGGCGTCGATCTGGATGGAAGTCATGACTCTGCGCGGCACACCCCACAAGAAGGAAATTGAACGCCTGATGAAAGCTTGTGAGGAAACGAACACAGCTCTCGAAGTCTCGAAGGTGAATGAGGCTATTCTTGGAAACACTTTGCGATTTTCGGCCCATTTGGAGGTTTCCTAAAATGAAAGGGTACCCCAATAGCTGGATGGTGTATAGTGGAAAACCATCCATTAAAAATGTATGTTTTGGGGGTACCCCCCTTGAAAAAATACATATATATATATATATATAATCATTATATATCCCATGATATTCCCGTGATATTCCTCTTGTATACCCTATGAAAAAATATATATAGTATATAAATATATAACCCCCATGTTTAAGAAACCTCTGGTAATTTATTGTTCAAATGACCCATTTAGTTCGTTGATTTACCAAAGATGGTGATTTTCCAGTTCGCTTTCCCGCCACTGAGATGGCTCAACCCGCTGAAGCCTTCCAGCGAAGCAGGCGCAGGTTCCAAAGTGGAGTAAAAAGGTGGTTGAAAATAGGGAGTTATGGTTTAATTATATACGGTTTTATTTTCGGATAATCATGGGATAATCATTGGGCAGCTGTCGGTAGGGTAAATGATGATCCAACCACCAGGAATGGGGAAAATTAACCCCTGCGAGGGTGTTTATTATTAGGGGGAAGGGATTACTTGGATACAATGGTATACAACCAACAGTGTCATTTTAGGATAGTGTAATGTGATTACAAAGGGGTTATACAGACATGGTCAACAAAATTTAAACTTGGGTTTCATACTTGAGTTCGGGAAAATTGTGCCAGGGCAACTTGAACAGGCAGATCAGATTTTATTCGGATGCATTGGTAGCGCTATTGAATGATCAAACATAAACATTTAATCATACACTGGTTGGTGGTTTGGATTTTTCCATATAGTGGGAAGAATAATCCCAACTGACTACCCTCTGGTGAACTAACATAGCAATGGAAAATCACCATTTTTAATGGGAAAATCCACTATAAATGGCCATTTTCCATTGCTATGTTAGTTCACCAGAGGGTAATATTTTTTTCAGAGGGGTAGATCAACCACCAGCCAGTAGAAACATGGGCTTCAACATGATTTGACCATCTGGAGTGCAGATCTAATCACCGGATGGACACCATTTTTTTCAGCATGTGATGTGAATTTCATCAACAAATATGGAGATGTTACAATCAACCAAAATGGTATCAACCAAAATGGTAATATGTCACTATGTCCCTTACAGAATAGGCTCCGGGTGATTGAACCAGCGATTTTTGACTGGCTCCAGAGAAACTGATAGAAACAATCAGGTTAACCATGGTTAAATCTTTGGTTAAATCATGTTATATCTATGGTCAAGTGTGGTTAAATCTATGGTTCATGGCTATGATAATCTGTGGTGAAAAGCTGAAAGTTCAACCAATCAGGTATGTTATTGTGAAACGCATCGCTATGTGTGTAAATCCCCATTGTATGCCCATTAGATTACCCTGAAATCATAGAGTTTGTTACATTCCAGTGTATCGCTAGAAACAAATCACCTCAAACCCCAAGCTGGTCTCAACCAGGCCACATCCGTTTGTTGTTTTCTGGTGATCTTTCTGGCGATGGACTTAACCTCTGGGAAACATACGAAAAACTTTGGAAAATCACCATTTTGAATGGGAAAATCAACGAACGAAATGGTCATTTTCAATAGCTATTTTGACATAATCAGAGGGCACGTGTGATTTCAGGCTACCAGTGGCATCACGTTGTTCCAGTGGCATGTTGAAGACCTTGTTTGTTCCGCTTGTTCTAGCTTCAGCTGGACATGACAGTTCAAGTGGAACCAGCACCAATTTACCACATGATCCCGCTCAATTCCGTGAACCCCCCTGTTGTTAGCAATCCCTTTCCTTCATATTGAATTGCTCCCTCCGGTCTCTAACGTTTAGTAGTGATCTATATTTGAGGAGTCTTTCATACTAGCAGGAAGGGTTCGGATAAACATTTAGCATATTTGCTTTGTTTCGTGGTGAAATCATATCAAATTCAGATTTTCGTGTGCGGTTGAACCCCCCATCTTTGTCAGGCCACCAAGCACTTATGGGTGAATTATTCCCACACGAAACAATGGTGATATATGAGCAACCGACAAAAAATAGCAAAAGACTAAAGTAGCGGGGAGCGGACTTGACATGTTCAAAATTGTGTGAACACCCTCAGAAGCGACAGGGGACAACCCACTTACCGATACACTATTTTTACACCGCATGGAAGTACAAACCTTCACAGCCGATAGAGTGCTACCCACTTTGGCCATGTCCATTGTGAGTAGTAAGTAATTTTGTCCGCCACTCACATATGGTGATTTTACCTCTACAGTGATTGAATACATCAACTAGGTCATCACTACTACCCGAAGCACATAAGCTGGTCCGGGTTCCCTGGCAGGGGGCACCCGAACATATTAAGCACGGGCACTCTCAGATGGGTCCGGCAGTACTTGTACCATATTATCCCACAGCTACGCGAGAGATGCGTGGCCGACCTGCTCAATATTGCCAGTGAGGACGTCTTCCTCACATGGCCTGACAATTACCAGATATTGGGCGCACGCCCATGGAAGACACGCCAATGACGCCACTGAAGCCTGACCCTGTCAATACCTTGGACCCCCCTGAGCGTGGTACTGGATGATCCTGGTAGATGGGAGCATTCACCTGATGTTCAGCCGTCTGGCCTTATGTGGACAGATTGGCAGCTTCTAGTTTGGAGAATCTTACCGGGAGGGTCCAGGCTCTTCTCCAAGTGAGAACCGCGTCACTGCGTCAGTAGCATATAACGATAAAACTATACCCGCATAAATCGCGATGCTATGCTATAGATCACCGGAGGACATAGATCTATGGTTGATTACAACTATACAACTCTTTTTCGGTACAATACCACATACATCATATCGTTGGTGGTGTCATCTTGGATATTCCACCGATATTGCAATAATACACCATTCTATCACTATTTTCACCACGTTGTTTACCCATACCACTACCATAAATCACTACCAGCACTAATAGTGTTGGTGATTAATTGTTTTTTTAATCATGAAATCCCATGAGTCAGAAGCACAGAAGTCATTTTAACTAACCATCAATCATTGGTTACCCCATGAGTCATCCCAGTGGCTGATCGCTCAACAAATTGGAGGTCATTTGCCCGAGGAGACTTCTGTGGTGGTGGCGGAGCCCTGGTCCGATAGGGATATGATGGCTATGAAACATGGGGATATCTAATGGAGATATATTGGATAGAAGCAATCAAAAAATCTGTAAGCATTGGTAGTTTGCAAGATGTGTTTTGTTTCAGTTTTGGAGTTACAAGTCCCAATTGACGACCACCAATCAGATGTGGTTTTTGATTTTGTGTGCAGTTTTGTTGCCCGAGAAACGGGTGTGAGCAAGTATTGCATGTTAGTCTTAGTGGCACATACTATGGATGTACATCCATAACTGCTCTTACAAACCAAACTCTATCTATCGATCGATCGATCTATCGATCGATAGTCTATCTATCTATCTATCCATCTATCTATCTTTCTATCTACCTATCCATCTATCGATCTATCTATCTACCTATTCTATCCCATCCCATCCTATCCTATGTATCCTATCCTATCCTATCTATCTATCTATCGATCTATCTATCGATCTATCTGTCTATCTATCTAGCTAGCTAGCTTGCTATCTATCTATCTATCTATCTATCCATCTATCTATCTTTCTATCTACCTATCCATCTATCGATCTATCTATCTACCTATTCTATCCCATCCCATCCTATCCTATGTATCCTATCCTATCTATCTATCTATCTATCGATCTATCTATCGATCTATCTGTCTATCTATCTAGCTAGCTAGCTTGCTATCTATCTATCTATCTATCTATCTATCTATCTATCTATCTATCTATCTATCTATCTAATCTATCTAATCTATCTAATCTATCTATCTATCTATCTATCTATCTGCATTATCTATCTCTAATTCTTCATAATTCTGAGCAGAATCCGCAAATGCGGAAGATACTTAGAGCAGTCGTTTCAGAAATGATGTTGACGAGCGAGACCATCAAACAGTGGTCGATATTGGTCATACCTTTTTTACTAAACATATTAACAACTAAATATTGAATTATCTTCTTTATTCTCTCATACCATTCATGCATTTACATTGCAAGAAAAAATGCTTTACTTCGTGTGATCCCCACCATGACATTTATACATTTTCTTAGTGGCAAATCTTCTGGCATTCTATCTGACATATCTTCTGACATTCTATTTGGCATTCTATCTGGCATATCTTCTGGCATATCTTCTGGCATTCTATCTGGCAAATCTTCTGGCATTCTATCTGG
>Ga0126342_10005219_pt1 | contig 22567 bp, 20 predicted proteins | sample Cyp1metagenome_FD_92528 | JGI IMG/M metagenome (GOLD analysis project Ga0126342, IMG submission 92528) | Coral microbial communities from Lord Howe Island, Old Settlement Bay, Australia - Cyphastrea 1 metagenome | ecosystem: Host-associated > Invertebrates > Cnidaria > Coral ...
AGAGAAGATGTGAGAGAAGATGTGAAGATGAGCAGATGTGAGAGAAGATGTGAAGATGAGAAGATGTTTTACAGACCCCCACTATTGGAAGAACCCTGCGCTCAGACGCTCTCGGGAAAAAAAACTATCCCATTTTTTGCCACAAAAGTGGACCCTCCAAACAATACATGGGTTTCAGAATAATTTGGAAAGAATTGCCACAATAGCGAACCTAGCTACTAATCAGAGACCGACATTAAGTCGTGTGTGGACAAGTTGTGTGGTGACAAGTTGTGTGGTGAGCAAGTTGTGTGTGAGCAAGTTGTGTGTGAGTAAGTTGTGTGTGGACAAGTTGTGTGGTGACAAGTTGTGTGGTGAGCGACTTGTGGGTGGACAAGTTGTGTGTGAGTAAGTTGTGTGTGTGAGCAAGTTGTGTGTGAGCATGTGTGGCGGAGGTGTGTGGCGGAGAGGCGGAGGCGGAGGCGGAGGCAGGCGGAAGTGCAGAACCAAAAACAAGAACCCCACACAAAGATGTGGGGAAAAACGACACTAAATGTGCGTAGAATTGTAAACCTGAAGTGCTTGTCAAACTGCATTCCCCATCTCATCATAGCCGGGTCAAATTCAAACAGGCGGTTACGTGGTTACCTCTGAATCATGCTGAATCATGCTGAATCATGCTGAATCATGCTGAATCATGCTGAATCATTCTGAATCACTGAATCTCAAGGCAGCTCAGGGCTCAGGGCGCCACATGTCCCAGTGTCCCATCTGTCACTGAAACCGACGGTCATGCCATCTGGACAGGGCCCATTGCTGTTGTGGAGGCGCTTGTCGTCCCACCACCACAGCAGTGAGTATCACGGCTGCCGATCGAATTTCGACCAATTCTACACTCCTAGACATCGAAGACATCGAATTGCAGCACCTCCTTGGGGGCCGAACTGCCAATCACAATCTGAAAGTTGGACACCCCAAGATCGGGCTGCTAAGCTGTGCCCTGAGCCGTTTCATCATGTTTAAGGGGGTTCAATAACTTTGAGGGCCCGGTTCCTCCGTTCGGCGCCTGGCCGGAAGCCGGTGTGATGACTGGGAAATGCTGTCGCTGGGTTACACACAACATGACCGTTCTACCATTCTGTCCCGGCCCTCCCCCCCAGAGCAATGGCCAGTCGCTGGCTGAAACAGGACGGCAAAATGGAGCAATGCTGACATTGCCGACTTTACAGAGGTGCTTTACATAGCACCAGGGTAGCCTGAAAGTGTTCGATTTTCTGACTTGGCTCAGCCCTAATGGCCTTGACATTTCAAAACCAATATACGGTAATTACACAGTAAAACACGAATCCATGCTTTTCATGCGGTTCCTCTTTTCAGAAAGCTCCAACGTGTTACATCCCGCTGGTGACGCTCAGAGCTACCCTGGGCCACGGAGCAAAAGAGTGGCTCTCAACATCCTGGGAACGGCACAAAAAGGGCCCAAATGGCAGTGCGGCAGTGCACTATGGAAGCTCTATGGTTACTATAGCTAGCATACATAATATAATATCATATAATATAACTAATTAAAATATTTATGCATATACTATATTTATATATATATATACACTATGCATGGGTGTATATATATAATTATACTATATATGACAGGAAGAGAGAGAGAGAGAGATGTCCACATCTATGTGTATCTCTCTATTCATGTATGTATATCTCTCTCTATATATATATGTATGTATACAAATATATGTATACAAATCTATGTATATGTGTATATATATAATACGTCCGTGCAATCTATTGTTGTTATTTGTGAAGCAAGAATGGCGTCACTCATAAAAAAACAAAACACACGAACGTGCACCTGGCTTTCCAGCAACGATGGCGCAAGGCCAACAATACCCCGTACCCCATCACCCCATCTGCCAAATTCTATGGTTTCGGTGGTCGAAGATCCCATGGAATCTTAAAACCTCAAGCCTGGGGTTTGGGGGACCAAGTAACGCCAAGTAAATATGTGGCTAGCAGTCTGAAAGGTGACTACCCCCGAATTGAAAAATAGCCCCCCCAAATCCCAGGGTTTATCATCAAATTCTCAGTTGTTTATCGGTTTTTGCCCATATCTTGGGGCGCACCCCATCCCACCCCCCACTTTGGACAAACCCATGATACATTTTGATCTTTGATGTAGCCCATCATCCATCTGATGGGTGGCCTTATCATGACCAATTCCCTGGAAACCTGCGCCACTTGATTCACCATCCAGAGGTTGCATGTGACTGTCTGGGGGCAACAAAAAACATGGGGAATGGCCCATCTGCATCATCCCCATCATCCCCCATCTATTCCAAGCTCAGTGGCCACTCCCGCAGGCCCTTGTAGGGCCAGGCGCAGGAAAGTGTCTGCTGGCAGCCGTTCTTGTGGCCGATGCAGGGGCATCAACCATCTTGGCGGAGGAACGTCGATGTAAACCATTGAGTTGCTGAAAGCCAAGAATGGGACTGTGTAGCCCACAAATTCTGATCATTTCTTCAAGATGAAAAGTGGCGGCGGAACCAATTCAAAGGCACGTGGATACTGTTTACGGGTATGTTTACCCATGCGAACAATCACCAATGAGACACCTTTATCCTTCTAAAGGCCAGTTCTCCATCTGTTTTGATTGACCCGATTTGATCTCTGGGCTTCTTTGGCATCAACATGACTTGGTTGAACGTTCCACTATTGACTATACAAGACCTCACATCGTTCATCCGTTTCCCCACCAAAGAATGGCACCCCGAATCTAACCCTGGATATTACCCGCCCGCAAGTTATGTTTGATTTATGAACCCAGTCAAAGGTAGATACATTTGATTATACATTTATTAAAAAAAAAAGTTTGACCCACCAAATTAAACCAACTACCAACTTAGCTAATTGACGGGTGATTTGCCACCTGAAAAACCTTACCATAGTTGTTGGGGGAGCATCATCCCTACACTCTGCGAAGGTTCCAGGGGTCAGCGACTCCCGCTTCGCAGTTCACCGCCTGGGAATGGTTTCAGCATGGGACAAGGGATGATAAGGGGAATATAAGGGGGAAGTACCCTCTGGTAAACTAACATAGCAATGGAAAATCATCAGATTTAATGGGAATACTCACTATAAATGGTCATTTTCAATAGCTATGTTAGATTATGTTAGTTTACCAGAGGGTATGGGGAATCCTATTTTTTTCTGCAGCCCCCAATTTATTGGGATTTATTGGGCGACCACAAAGACTTCTCCGATGCGACCACAACACCGTTGGGATCATTGATCATATTGATCATGATCATCCCGAAGATCTGGAAAAAAAAACGCAAAGAATAAATCTGGGCAAATTAAAACAATTCACTAACCTGAAGTCTTGGGCCATTTTGGGATGATTGCTCTTATGAACCATGATTCCAGGGTTCGGTCGCAGTGAGGTCGTTATAGTTCAGATCAATAAAACATAAAACCATCAAAACATAGAACAACCTTTGCGGACCCTTGGAACTGCTACAGTAAGCGTTTCGTTGGGGAACCCCTTTAGTAGGCCGGGGCCCCAGTCGAATCTCCCATCCTGTCGACTGCTGGCCTCAACTTGACTCTCCAGAGACTTCCACCTCTACCTTGGTCCCAGCAGGATCTGATCGAACTTGACCAGTTCGGTAGGCTGACTTGCCCAGGGAGGCCTTGTTGTTTCTAACTTCAACAACGATACTAATTCAATCTAATTCATATATATATACATATATGGGTAAATTATAATATTTCACTAACCTGAATTAAGGCTATTTGGGGATGATTTCCCGAATCCTAACCATGATTTCCAGTGTTCGGTCGAACAGTGAGGTCGTGATGAAGTTTACCCAGATATATGGAATATAATATAAATTTCAAATATTCATGTATATATATATATATTCCCATTCAACTTCATATATGGGAATTTTCCTCATGGACTTCACCGATCCGACCCCTTTTAAGAGAGAAAATCATATGGATGTACCTTCGATGCAGGCTCCGTGGAGCAAATGGCTATGAAGCCGCCAATGATTAACCTTTCGCAGCTTCAAAGCATGTTATTTTCGGGGCTGCCTCCACAGTCTTCAGTTCCAAATCTATCAAATCTCATGTCAGTGTTTGTCTAGTATTTTAGGATTATTTCATTTCTCTCAGTTAGGAACTCTCCACTTTTCATGGTGAAAAACCACCCCACCTGGCTGCATAAAAACGACCACATTCTTCGAATGTGGATCCCATGGTTCGGCCAAGTTCAACTTTTCTTGCTGACCCTGGGTGATTTCTAGTTGATTTACATTGATTCACCATGATTTACCTCTTAAAAATGATCTTCCATTGCAAAGGGCTCAATTCTCATGAAAATCATGAGAAAAATCCCATGAAATCCCAGAAAATCTGAGGGTAACCAACCACTGACAGATTGGACCCTCTGGTTTTTTTCGTCCAAGCAACACGGATTGGCAGCTGGCCCTGATACTTTGTGGTCTCCCCGCGCCAGTCCGACTGCAGTTCACAAACCTGCGCAGTGACGCAGCGCGAACTGGATTCTCGCTGTGGGTTGATATACTGAGAGAGAAAACCTGGAAGAAAATCATTCTGATTTATGAAGAATTGGAATGTCTTGGTATATTGAGAAATCCGGATTTCATGGGATAAACACTTCATATGCCATGTAGATCTGGATTTATAAAGTGTGTATCCCCAAATTGATCTGGATCCAAACTTTAAGGGGGATGTAACCATTGTCAATCACTCATCTATACTAACATATATTAATCATGAGTATGTAACCATCATTCATCACGAAACATCAGATCCAAACAAAACATCGCTATGACTATAACACTATAACACGCAGCAATAGTGATAGTTGTTAAGCCACGTTTAACGACTATCGGTGGGTTTGCCATATATGTAATCATGATTAATTGTCATTAATCACTGTTATTATAATCCTTAAGCTTTCTTAACCACATCGGAAACCACGATCAATGATTCATAATTATGATACGCATCAGTCGTATCTGTTTATATCGCCATCATGTAAATCACATTAAATAACTGTTTTGATATCATCCCTGCTTACTATTTGCTTCAACATTTCACCAACCATCTGGGTATGAGTCATTTTTTTACCCCAAGACTTAGATTAGAGATTAGATGATTAATACTAAACATATCTAAACATAGATCCAAATTCCAATGATGGTTATATAATACTATTTAATAATACTACACTTAGATACGTTTAGCATGCCCCCAATCTAATGATGTCACATATCGTTTCACGATCTTGTCACACTAAAAGCTCACTGGCACTAGCCATCTATTGGGTAAGTATAATATATCAGCGAATGGTTAATATTAACCCAATAGATGATCTGCTGATATATCAATAGAATATTAACATACCAAATATTCACACTAGATGGTATGATATTGACCGAATAGATATGATATGATCTTAACCCAATAGATAGCTAATTAACCCATCTAGTCTCGACCCATTCCCATCGGCATCGGCATCACGCCTCGGTGATTACCTGTCCTGGCTTCGTTTGGATTGGACCCACGCGCAGGGAGCCCACCACGAAGAAGACGCGACGACCGACGCTTGCCTCGGAGCCGTCTCCCGGCGGAGAACGCAACGCCGATCTGCAGATGAGCTATGTATATCTAATATGGAACATATACAGCCAATGTTTTCTGGGATAATTAGTTAAAACCCATAAACTGATTGTCTTTGAATGAGTGTCATCATGGGTGAGCCTTAAAAACCACATATAAGACATGATATGGAATAGCCATTGAATCTTAAATGGCGAGTTTTTTTTTATTGCAAAAATAGTGCGCGAGCAATATGACCATCTGACATCATCTGACCAACATGGTTTACCAATGGAATCACCAGAAAAAATGAACATGATGCCACGATGAGGATCTTTGGTAGAGCCATCGACATCAGGATTTAATCATCAATGATCATCAAGCGGTAAACGGAAAAAAACAACTCGTTTGGGATACGGCACAGATATAGATATGGCTATGAATATGGATACTTTTGGGGTTATACTTGATGGATGTTAATGGGACGGAGCCCACAATGAAGCAGAGTACCCCCAAACTTGTCACGTAAAATGATGAGCAACCATCAAACATGCCACCCTAATCATATTTTCGGACAAATTGCAGCCCTTTCATTGGGGAAAAAAAAAACTCAGACAAACCCATACAACAAAGAACAGCCACACTTCAAGTCAATTTTGAACCCCAGTTTTGGAGAGGTATGGTTTTAATGCGATTTAATACCACCCAAATGATAAGACTAGGTCAATTGGGTACTGTTTATCGACCGCATCTTGTATTTGAAAAAATATGTATCCAGCATGAGGACCACCCTACCCTATGCAGCACCGGGTTGGACAAGAATGTTGTGTCTAATAGGATGGTAGCCCCCAAAAACATAGAAACATCTAGAAATGTGTTTCCAGGATGCTACAAATGATGTTTCCTGTTGAATTTCCAAGTTTCCAGCTTGAAATGCATCTATGAATCTATGACTGGGGCCAACTACGTCATGTTTGCAGATGGAAAATGGTCCATTAAGTTCGACTACCTCAGGCTATGTTGAGATTTTCCGCGGCTATGTTCATTTACCTCAGGGTATTATTCCCATATTACATCATATTACGATCTACATATACCACTATGTCCCCATAATATGTTTGGTTAAATCCCATGAAATCCCTATTGTTGATGCTAAAATCCCGAAAAACAAACAATATCAAACAATTATATAAATCATATAAAATCCGTCGTTTTACTGGTTAAATCCCATTAAATACCATAAATATCACTTTAAAAAAAACGTTTCATTAAATCCTTATTATCGTGGTTAAATCCACCCCCCTCCAAAAAAAAAACACAACTGAGTCAAGGCCGAGGGACAGGAGAATCCATCAACTTCAGCTGCAAAGAGCCAAACTTCGGCAGGGCTTCCGTGACCTGCCGAGCGGCAGAGCGGCAAGGGTGGTTTTAATGACTGAGTTCACTTGGGGGTTATGATGTCTTATAATGAATGAATACATACTGTAACTACATTTAGATGTACGGTTTTTTTTAATATACGAACAGGTATTTTAGACTACCTCCGGGAAGGTTTTCCTTGGCCCGCCCAGCCATTTAAACATACGGAATCCAATTCATTTAAACATACCGTAACTACAATTAAATATACGAACTGGTATTTCATACTACCTCCGGGGCCTCGCGGTTTGGCCCGCCCTCCACATATTTAAATGTCGATACCGTATATATATATATATTCCCAGTTGGATGGATTGATACCCAACTTACAAGTTGGGCCCCCCAAAACCGGACAAGTGATACTCTCGGGTTGCACAGCCCAGCACCTGGGTCTTCTTGTGCTTCTTGGTGTTTCGGCAGTACTCACTCATCCATAGCTTGCCGGGGGAAAAGATCCTTGGGGCAGAAATCAGTGGAGGTAGTAATTAAAAACTGGGATGATACTGATGTACTTAAATTGGGTGATTGATATCCTTTAATCATATATTTATATATTAAAATAGCCACTCATGATCCCACCACCAATGGACCAATATCCATGCTGGACATGCCAGAAATGCTCCCGGGACACATTTTCCCAAGGTAGATTTATGAAGAAAGTGGCATGGATAATCTGCTCCTACGAACAGGAAACACAAACGCCCAATATACACATTGCTTCTCGTTCAAACAAATGCTGCATAATTGCCAGTTGTCCATTGGGCCTTTCACTATTGTACCACCTCAAGAGTGATAGAAGGAAATTCCTACTAAGATAGCGATGAGTTTAATCGTTTATATCTTTTTGGGAGGTACTGGCGTAATGCGCAAACATCCAGTTTGGCCCACAACATCTTTTGGGCTTCTAAGATTTCAGGTTTAAAAGATTTAGTGTTTTAATCAGGGATTCGGCGTTTAGGGTGTTTCCTTTGTGTTTTCAAAGGTCTTTGGCTTACGGATTGGGGTTTTAGAGTTTTAAGTCTCAAGGGTTTTAGATAATTTATGGATGCAAAGGTCCCTTCCCAAGCCTTTCAGACATGCAGTGTTTTGAGAGGCCGCTGGCAATCAAGGTGTTTGCCCGTGACGTTATACATTTATGATGGTACCCAAGAAAAAGGTGGAAAAGTCAGTGGAAAAGTATGTCCAGTAAAAAGGTGTTTCAAAGTCAGTGGACAAGTATTTCCAGTAGGCTAGTTTGATGATGTTTCGCCTCTATTTTCCAGGTGTCCCACTATTCTGTCCCACTTTTCCATGATTTGCATAGCAACAACAGCCTCCATGGCTCCAAGGCGCACACGAAGGCCCTCGAAATCTCCAACCTGAGACCATGGCCATCGCCGTTTTTTCGGTCGGGGGAAACTCGAATGCTCCAATTCATGGCAAGGTGTGTGTCGTTTTTTTTTTGGTGGTGTAATATGGAAGACATACATACATACATGTGTGCATTGTATATTACATATTAGTGTTGTATTTTATGGTATACCATACAGCCATATAGCATATATTATATTGGCCGTGCCCTCCATGCGGACAAATCTGCGACGCCATGATATTATATGTATTTATTATACTATTTATTAATCTATTTATTAATCTATGGGAGCAATGATGATCAACCCTGGGCCGCTGGAAATCATCACACAGCTGGCTCATCGTGACAGGAAGATACAACTTGACCAGGGTCATATTATGCTTCCCCTCACTGACTGTCCAAGTTCCTCCGAATGCATCTGGTCTAAAAAAACACCGTCTTAAGCTGCACACCCAACCAGCGCATGCTCAAAAATCACCCAAAAAGATGAGACTCAGATCTACCTTCAATAGATTTACCTGTACCTAAAAGATAACTACTACTTGAAGTTTACCTTCAAAAGATCACCCGGGGCCAGACCTTTGGTTCCAAGGGGCAGTAATGGGGTGGGACACCAGCGCGCATCCGCAGGAGGACTTAAACTTCGCCTGTTGAGCGGTCGCGGGTGGCTTGAAGAGGCCCCATAAAGCGCACCTAACCTTGTGGGTCAGACCCATCACCACCATCTTTCATGTTTATTGACTCATGAAGAAACCAACATACATCTGAAATATCTGCAAATGTGACTGAAAACTGGGGATACTTGACCCACAGAAGAGAGACTACACTCAGTAAATCAGTCAGGTGGAAATAAATTGAGATACAAAATGTAAAACAGGGCTGGAGCCAAAAAACTTCAATCATGAAGGCATTTCATGAGGTCACCAAAACACCTGCGGCAGAGCTCTTCTGAAAACCAAGATGTACCATGGAACAAATATCTGATCTGAAATCTTGATCAATAGCCATGTTTTTTTTTGCACCCCAAAGTCGTACCACAGTCAACTGACCCCCCCTCTCGGACTTGGTGTCTGACGCTTGGGTTCATCAACTGCCACTGTGGCTCCTGCACTCAGGCGTAGCGCAGTGCCTTGATTCATATGCCTTGATTGATGCCCATCGCGACTCATCGCTATCAGTAAAGTTTGTAAAGAATCAAGGATAATCAAGGCCCAAGTTATGTCCAAATTACTTTAAAGAATATACTACAAGGTGGTGCCCCCCAAGTTATAAGTTGGTTTAAAATCCCATGAGAACTATAGATATATCACCTATAAACCATAGTTATTGGAGTTATTTGCACCAACTTAGCTATCCAGGGGGCACCACCTTGTATGTTTAGCTTGTTCTTCATCCTACTTGAAACACGTGGTTCCAGGTTGGTCCAGATCGTTGTGTCCCATTTGTCGTTGGTTCCGGCGGCTCCTGAGAAGTTTCCATCAACCCGGGAGGGGGGCGGGGAGCCTGATTTTGTCCCAGAAGGTTCGCCAAATGCAACCTGGGCGGTGATGCGGTGATGCTATGGATAGGAAAATCATGGAAAATCTGAGTTAAATGATGGTATACCCTCTGGTAAACATACAAAAAACTATGGAAAACCACAGAAATGTTGGGGGTAAATCAACTAGAAATGGCAATTTTCAATAGCTTTGTTCGTTTACCAGAGGGTAAATGTTCATCATCAATTTCATCAATGCCGATTTCAGTAAAATGGAGGTCCCTACATAGCCATTGATTTCCGATTTATGAGTGAAAACTATCCCACATAAATTTCCCAAAGATGGACCTGCGATGCTTCAGTGATGTGAAACTTCAAGAACCATATGTGTCAATGATGTGTCCAATTCAAAATGGGAAAGAAAGATGCTTTCGATGCTTTCGATGCTTTCAGCTGCTGCTTTCAAACAAACTTTTCCATCCGATCCCCAGCAACCGCAACAGTATCGTATGTTTCCATGTCTCATACATTTACCCTCTGGTAATTTAACATAGCTATGGAAAATGGCCATTTATAGTGAGTTTTCCCATTAAACATGGTGGATCTTTCCATCCATAGTTATGTTAGTTTACCAGAGGGTACTGATTATTCAAAATCCCCATGCTATCCGCTGGCTCGGATGGTCATCAACACATTGCTATAATGTGGCAAATGTTACTGTAAACTACCATCTGATTATTTAACATAGCCATGGAAAATCACCAGTTTTAATAGGTAAACTATCTATCAATTGGTCATTTTCCATGGCGATGTTAAATAACCAGATGGTATCCCGAAAATCACCATTTTTCAGGTGCATAAACCATCCCCAAACTTTATGTCTATGGCATCGGTTATACCCAAGATTTTATCCTACCATCAACATAGCTATGGAAACTCACCATTTTGTAAAGCTAGAAATCATCTATAAATGGACCGTTTTCCATGGCTATCTCAATCTACCACAGGGTAATTCTTGTAAATATTCCCGTTAAAACTTTCTTAAGTACTACCCTCGGGTAAATTAACATAGACCCTGAAAATAGCACAGTTTCAATGGAAACTAATCTTCCAACCTCGATGACTGCCAGGGTCTATGTTAATTTACCAGAGGGTATATCACATGGAAATTCATCGTCATCGATTTTTCGGCCATTTTCCTTGGATGCCATGTGAAGCTGCCTTTTTGGTGGCCGTGTGACGGCACCTTGGATGGTGACTGTGGCACACCATCCGACTCCGAACGCGGCGTTCCACTGGAAGCCGATGGCGAGCAGGTCCTCAAAACCGCAGCTGTCAATACTCATGCTGTGTAATAGTAGGTACCCTCTGGTAGCTATGGAAAATTGCCATTTATAGTGAGTTTTCCCATTAAACATGGTGATTTTCTATAGCTACGTTAGTTTACCAGAGGGTAATATGTGATATATGTGATATATTTTCGATATCAGACACATATAATATCACAAAATATGTAATATAATGTTTACTAATTAGACACATATAATATAATGTTTCAACATAATAAATCATATGTGTCTAATTAGTAAAAGCAAATATTTCAATATGTCTCAATATAAACATCAAATCTCTATAGCACTCATTTACATTATATAGATACGTCTGGGTAAATTGTAATAATTCACTAGCCTGAAATCTTGGGCCATTTGGGGATGATTCCCCGAATCCTAACCATCATTCCAGTGAGGTCGCAGTGAGGTCATTATAATGTATTATAATTTATCCAGGCACATATAAAAATAATAATAATTAGAGATTTTCCGATGTCAATATACTATCTATATCTATCTACACACACATATATATATATATATATATATATATTGGTGCATATATATATATATGTGTGTATGTATGTATGTATATATATATATAATTATATATATACAATTATTTATATATGTATATATATGTGTGTGTGTGTGTGCGCGTGCGTGCGTGTGTATCGTTTATTTAACTTGCGTGTTATTATTGTTGCTACGGTCAATCTTGATGGGCCCTGCGACTGACCATCATCAACAACTGCCGGGAATGATCAGCCATGGAGATGAATTCGGTAGGGTATGATTATGATGGAGATATGAGCATGGACCCACCAAATGGGGCGCGTTGCAAGTGGGATGGTCGGGCCGAAAATGGCTTACTATTGGTGACACTCTGCTTTGGTTCAAAAGCCCTGTTTATCAGTTGACCCACTTTTTTGGTGAGTCAAATCCGCATGCTTTCTCAACCCAATTCCATCTTCTGTGAGTAAATCATGGAGATTTAGCCAATTTTTCTTGATGTTTCTCTTTAAAAGCCCACCTGATACGCTCATCTCACTCATCAGTAATTACTCATTTTTGCCATGTGGCACCCAGCCCCTAAATCGTAAACGCAGCAGGTTGCTCCGCATCGGAGTTGCAACTGATATGGCAGAGTTCGGAACCCTTGGCCTGTTGCTGTTGGTTTCACTGGGCGTCCAGGACGGGTTTCAAGTTCTGGTGAAAAAACTCGAGTTGAAACCATGGTAGAATCAGCCAAATATAGAGGGTTTCCACCCATCATATCATCATCCAGTTTTGGGAATGTTTTTCTTCTGCCGGAGATGAGTCACTAGTCATGTGGGGCATGATGGGGCTACAAAATGCTGTAAACCTACCACAAGGTAGGTGGGTGAGGACAAAGCAATGAGAAATGTCAACAACTCACCAGCAACAAGTATGGGCAGTATGGGGATCTAAGCAACGAACATCAGATTTAACAAACAAACATTTCACTTACAAAACATGAGAGTTGATTGAATCAAGTAAGAAAAGGGATTTAAGATGCCAGCAAACCATGACTATTCAAAATGATCATATGTTCATCAAATGCGTTGTTTTCACAAAAACATCTTCCCCCGTGGTAATTCATGTTGTGGGCCAAGCATCAGCCAATGAAGATCCAACCCTGGAACCCTCCTGAATCTGAATGACTTGGAGCAAAAACCACTCACCAGATTCAACTCGGCATCCAGATTTCCATATTGGTTCTTTACTAATTGAATATCTCTTGGAAAGAAAGATTCACCTGAAACCACTGACTCTGCAAATTAGAATCTTTAGTATCTGAGTATCTGTATGTATTTATATTAAACAATTATCAAACCATATTGAACCTATTACAGTCCCCGTTAAACGTGGTATACACTTATACCATCTTAGACACTTCGATGCTGCTCACATCCGCAACATCCCGTTGGATCATCGCCTGGAGCTGCTTTAAGATGCACTGTGCCAGCAGGTCGGTGTTCAAGCTCATGGCTTCCTCAGGCCATTCCGTAGAAGACCCAGCTTTATTTGGAAAGATGAAAGTATCAACGCATGACACTATATAACATAATAATAGTAAAACGTTAAACAATACGAATAACTAAACATGATAATAACAGTAAAAAAAAGTAGTAATAATAATCGTAATAAGAATAGAAAAAAGTATTAATAACAGTAATAACAGTCATAGCAATAATAACAGTAATGATAAAAGTATTAATAGCAATAGCAGTGCATGTATACATGCTGATGAAACAACTGTAGACGCTTCGCGAAGGTTTTGGCAATGCCACTTTGAGGGATCCGCAGCCCAAGCCAGTCACATGCATTAGAACTTGGTGGCTGCCTGCTGCCCAGAACCAATCGAGCTACATTTACAATTGAAAGCAATCTTGGGCCACTTGGACATCGTGCAACCACAGCTGATATATATATAACGGGGGACTTCAATCGCAAAATCATGTTAAAACCAAGGGTATATTATATAATATATATATATATACAATGGGAATCGAATGTGATAAAACTCCAACCATTTCCTTGGGATATTAATGGAGTCTTGTCATGGAATAACCCGCCACCAAAGCTGACTTCCCCAATAGTTGTTGGTGTTTTGTGGCTATTGCTGGCTATTTGGGGCAAAATAATGGGCTAGTTGCCCACATTCATTTTGATAAATGGAGTGGCTGCCAGCTTAAAATGCTCATTTTCATAGGGAAACCCATGGTATCCAGCAGTGGATTTGGGATACCAGGGGATACCTGACTCAGAGATGTCGGTCTCAGTAGGCATAGATATGCCATGGGTTTCAGGATAAACCCCAGGAAAACAATGGTCAAGACTTTCAAAATTGAGGGCAACTTGGGCTACTGGGGGCTATATTGAGCGCAAACATATCCTTCAAATGCCATACAAATTGACAAACCAACGCCTCGCCGTGATGATGGAGCCATAGTCCAAGGAACCGTTCCAGCCATCATTGCCATTGCCGGTTTGTTCTCACCCAGTGAGTTTGTTCTCACTCGATTAAGACTTTCTTTCACCGTAGGGCGACTTCGGCGTTGAAAACGCTGGGCGTTGAGCGGCTGCGGGGCAGGTGACATCATTTCGACTTCACCACGGGAAATCATCTCCAAGTCATCACCATATTTTTATGGGTGGGATTCCATCCATCCCCGAAATGGCCGGTTTATGATGTTGTTTGCCACATCTTTTTCTAGTTCTCCATTCTTGATCTGAGGTTTTTCTCCCCACTATTCACCATTATTAACTAGACGGTACGGAATGGTACGGATGCACATCCCTCATCCACCCCTCATCCGCCCCTCATCATCTCTTTTTTCCAACGCGGAAGAGGTGCCACCACCGCGGTTGTTCGGCGTTGCGTCCGGACCGGTCGGACACCAAGTGTGCCATGGTTGCATCATCAATGGCACCGGCAAGATATATGATCCTGGTTGAAACTGGTTTAATCACCGTTATATAATCATGGTTTATCATGTTTAGTGACTAGTCCTATTGAATTCATGGTTAATCATGGTCAATTCTCTTGGAGTTTGCATGTCCTCACAGCGGAAATTTCTTGTTGGATCTTATTCTCTGGCATGCTTCCACTGAATCCAACTTTACGGAATCGACCGAACTTGAAACAGCTCCCCAAGACAGAAGTTGGATTCAAGATGATTCAAGTAACTTAGTCTAAGCATGTTCTGATTAATGATTGATAGTTTTTTGAAATAAATAGATAGATTTTTTGGACATCTAACAGTTCTAACATCATTTGTTTTCTCAAAATATCTGGACGCATCACTGAAATTCCAATGATTTCCATCTCATTGGACCTTGTTCACCTGGCGCGTCCGGTGCAGATTTTTGATTTTTGGGATGTCACTGGGTAAAAAATCCAGCAGCCATTGATTCATATGCTACAGTAACATTTTGTTGCAATCTATATGGTAATATGGTAAGTAATATCCATCATTTTTTTGGCAATCCATGGATTTCATCAACCATGACTTCACTTCGCTAGTACGGCGTCCATAGGACATCCCATGAGATCCCCTGGATTGTCATACTCATTTGGGGCCCCGTTATGATCAACAATCATTGGGGATGTCAGTCACTGTTTTATCCGCCGTGCTAACGGCTGCTGGTTGCTGCTGTGGTTTAATTTCTCACACTTCACCATGGCAAAAAAAGCCCATTTCTAGATGGGTTGTAAGGAAAGGCTTTACTAATTGTTTTACTACCTCCATGGCCATTTTCCATCATGTTCAATCATGTTCCACCATTTTAACCATCATTAACCATCATTATATAACCATCATTTTCACCATCATTAACCATCATTTCAACCATCATGTTCCATCATTTTAACCATCATTAACCATCATTAACCATCATTTTCATCCCCCATCGAATTTCAGGGGAGACTTTGTGACCCTAACTCTGTATGTTACAAAAATTATTCACAAGCTTGGGGCTATAGAATGAGGTTGCTGAGCTCAATTTTTTCCCAAAATGGCCTTAGCTACAAAATGCCCCTTCGTTTCAACAACCTTGGCATAGGGGGAATTTCCCTTGTTACAAAATACCCCTTCGTTTTCAACAACTGCACATACAAGGACATACCCTTTGCTACAACATGCTTTGATTTTGATAAGCTCTGATGAAGCTCATCATGTCATGCCACAAAATGCCACTGCGATTTTCATGATGGGCTCACGTAATTAAAATGATTCCTTTATAAAATGAGATTCATAAGTTTAAGCTACAGAATCTTGGATCTGGATTTCATGTCACGGTTAGCCTGACTAAAATGGAAGCCTAAATTCGTAGGGGGATTCATGTTCACCATCTGCAGCGCGTTTTTTTTAACCTGCTGGATCCACCTTGGCATCGGGCGGTGGTCCACCTGTCACGATGACCTCACCTTGATCACCAAATTTGATCGACGCCTCGGAGGGCAAATTCGAGGCATTGTTTTTTTTTCCCCCGAAAAAATTGTGGAAACTCATGGAGAAAATGATGGTTAAAATGATGGAAAACTATGGAACACCGGAAAAATATTGTTTTGTAACATCATCGAACTACTGAACTACCATCCTGAAAATAATTTTCCAATACGTACGTCTATCTTTTTGGTGGTTACTATAAACTATGCATATGTGGATCTATTTGATGGGAACAACCACAATTTGCAAAGGTGAATTTCTCATATTCCCTGTTCAATCCTCCCATGTGGCGCTCCAATCCTAGACTCTTGCGGGGTGTTTAATATAGTCTAGGGGAACGGATTACAGGCTTGCGACCAGATGTGTCTTAGATATCCATTCCGAAGACCTCATTTCTCCTAGCCATCACCTTTTTGGGGATGTTGACCCCCTATTTTTCGGCACTTTTTTTTGTGATGCTTGACCCTGCATTCAGAATAGAACACCAAACATCATCTAACTCATCGGAATCACAAAAACCAAAGGGGGGATTATCATCAACATCCACCGCTAAATAAAAAGGCCTCTGGCAGCAAAGAGTACTTAAAATTTCAGCACCTTTGTTTAATAAAAAACACTCAAACGGCAGTTTTCAGCAAGAAAAGTGCCCTTGGAAGATCATACCTGAGTCATATCCAAGTAGTTCTATTCCAAGTTGTGATTCCAATGCTACAACTGTTGGATACTGTTGGTGCCTGCTACTAGCACCAAATCAGAGACTGAAGAGCCTGCATGACAGGATGAACAAGTTGCTAGAATGGTATGAAAGAGGGCAAAGCTGCTTAAGACCAGAAAACCCATGAAGCCAAAGACAGGTGAAGTGGGAGCCATGGTCCCAGTGTCAAAAAAAATCAGAACCGGATCGCTCAATTTGACTATGTGAGTTGTGTGCGCCCATGGTTTGTCATTTGTATCATACCTGAAAAACCTCGAATTTCGAAATTGAAAATGGGTGGTTTCCCAATTACCGCAAATTACGCCTTTTTCCCGGCAAACTGCGCCTTTTACCCGGCAAATTACTCTTAGAACTTTAACCGGAAACTGGCGTCAAACCTACTAAAAGACATCTGTAATGGTAGAACGCTCCAAAAGTCAAAAAACGCCTCTTAAATAAAAAGGCAGATTTGGGCCAAGGGCAAAAAAAAAACGAGACCCTCAACATCTAGGAAAATAATATTACTAAAAAATCAAGAATCTTGCACAAGACTGCAGGGCATGACCCCTTGATGCCGTGAAAGTGAAGTGAAAGTGAACGTGTCCATCTTTGATACCCCCAATGGCCGGTCAGCTCTGTCAGCCATCTCCTATGGGGAGCGTAAGGCACAAGAAAACGCTTCAGAGATGGTGGAAGATGAAGAACAAACATGATGCAACCTCACTTGAACCCCGAATTCTAAGCATATACATGCATATACATATATACATATACATACCGTATAAAATAGGATATAGGCTCTGGATACCAACCCCTGAAATTTCATTTGAAAGTAGTGCCAGACGCGGCAGAAGGTACAAATGTTCACGACTGCTAACGGTCGTGCAGTCGTGCATCCGTGCCCTGCAAAATCAAGGGGAGCTATGCAAATGAAAGATGACTGAACCACTATAATAAGTAGTATTATCCAATACATACGTAATATATCATTTGGTAATTTCACATATGGAAAATCCCCATGTAAAAGAGATAAAACCTGCAAACGGGCAATTCTTTCACTGCAATGAGCATCCAAATACTGCGGATAGCACCAAGGGCATGGCTTCAAAATCCCTAAGTTCCACGACGGAAATTTCAGAGTGCAGCTCTAAGCTTGGAAGATCTAGGATAAAAAGTCCTGTTGACTGCTATTAAACTATAGTATGCATCAAATTTGGATATATATATATATATTAGCATAGAGATAAATACTGTATAATAATGTAATGTTGTTATACCCTCTGGTAATCAAACGTGTCTGGCTGGAAAATCCCTGATGTGTCTGGCAAGTTTACAACTGGGAACATCATCGAACTATTGCTGGTAGATTTTCCAGCCAGCCACGTTTGATTACTGGAGGGTAAAGTCAATTTTGCAAATAAAGTATATATATATAAGGACTTATACTTAGAACCATCATTTTTTTCAAAAAACAACAGCCCCTTACTTAGAACATAAACGGACACTATACTATACTATTACTATTACTATTACTATTGCTATTGCTATTACTATTACTATTACTATTACTATTACTATACTTAGAACATGGGCAACTGTTCTAAGTGCGAACTTAGAACATCCAAAGGACACATGCTTAGAACATCTCCATTGATTCTTGCATACTTAGAACATAAACCAACCATATACTTAGAATCAGAACATGTCCATGGACTTTGATATGTTATATATAGTTTGATGTATCAATGTATCAACATAAGACTGATGCCGGAGATTGCCCCTAGCCTATGAGTTTATATAGATAGTGTTTAGTATCTCTGCGGGACAAATACTTCGAACATCTATATATATATATGGTTCCCATTGGTTCCCATTGGTTCCCCCTGGGATGTTCTAAGTATATATGTTGGATATGTTCTAAGTATATTGCTTTTTCCTGATGTTCTAAGTGATACTTAGAACATCCCCGCTGTGAAGGCTTATTTTTTTCCAAATGATGTTCTAAGCATTTGTCCCTTACTTATAGCCATTATAGCAAATGATACCCTCCAGTAAACTAACATAGCTATTATAGTTATACTCACAGTTATGGAATATACCCGTTTTTCATGTCGCATAAATAGGACCTTTAGAATAGCTGTCTTAAAGTACCTATGAATCACCATAAAATCACTGCTCTCAGGATCCAAGACTCCTGCTATCTCCTGCTCTTCAGGTTTGGATAGAGGTGAAACTGCGAGTCCAAACCAGCCTACTTTGCGAGTCTGTGTCTATGATATGAAATCACCATAAATCCCAACAGTTTGGTCATCATTTCTTGGCATATCAGAGCCGCATCTTTCCCAAAAAGGAGCCGCGGTGCTGGGATGTAGTGAATGTTGGGCTGCCAGTAGAGGCCACCTACGAAAAGGACCACGGCAGCCTTCAGGTCATCTATCGGTACATCGATTGCACAATGTATTGCATATATATAATTATAAATATATATATATATAAATAGTATGTATATATGTGTGACATAATATGTATATGTATATATGTATATAGATCTATGCACGTGAATAGATATAAGTATCAATATGAATATCATGCCCATATAAATATATAAAGTCAATATTCATATGCTATTTTGACATGATTACATTAATATCAATATAAAACCAACCCCCCAGCAGCAATGAATCTCACTGGATGAGAGCCCTGGCGGCACCTTCACACTTGGGCAGGTTCATGGTATATCTCACCTTCGCACGTTGTTCCTCCTTCTCCTTAGCGAACACAGCTTGGCTTAGAAAAAACACAGAAAGATACAGACAGACAGAATAGACAATATACATATACATATATATATATAAGATACAAGATTCAATATACAATAATGTATTATGTGCATGATTATAAACATGTAGAACTAACTAAGCAATGTATATATATATATAATCTACAAAATGTGCATATATATATAAATAAATAAATGTGTATATATATATATATATGTGTGTACGCACATTTCGTAGAATTTGTGTGTGTGTGTGTGTTTGTGTGGCCATCGCATTGGGGGGACAAGTGCCTGAAATCTTCCGACCTGCCAATCTTCCACAACATTTGAACCCAATTGGGACAAAGGGACGCCTTTGCCTCAAAGGAAAAGCAGCTTTAAAAATCTTTCGAAATTGAAACTGATATATATATATAGACTGATAATCTCAGTGTGTCCAATACTTCGGAAATCTGCTTGCAACATCTGGCACAGCATCGCAGCACGCTGTGGTACCAGACCCAGTACAGTCGACTCCTTTCCTGCCTAAGTTGGACATTTTCTTTCGGCTGGAACTGTTCTCAAAATTTGGATGTTCAACTTTTAAATGAGAGGCTCAAAAACAGGAATTGAGGTATGATTAGCTGACCGTTTTGCAAACTACAGTATTAGCAGATGCATGGCCGGTGGTCCACACAAAGAGTTGCTTCAAACGCAAAGCCCCGGGCTCGTTGATACATAAGCTTCAACCATCATCGTCACCAATCACCAACCATGAAATACCATGAATCACCATCACTCATCGTGATCAGCCACCATCCTCATCAAAGTGATACAAACCCCTTTTGCCAATCAACAGCAGCCAAGCAACTCTTCAGCCATCTTCTTCTTCACGGCGGCTTCTTCAACGTGTCTCACCACTTGCTCTGAAAAGCCTGAGAGCTTGCCACACGTCGAAAGCCACAACGCGCAGTCGTGAGGGATCAAAAATCGCTAAAGCCCCTTCAAAAGCCTAAACCAACCATTTCATCCCCAAGAAAAAAAACTGAATCCGCAAGTTGAATATGCAGCTACTTAGCTCAGCACATCATGTGACTTCGTCCCTGGGCAATCGGAATACTATCCCCTACCGGGCAAAGACAGGCCTTCATCATATATATCATAAAGCCCAAAGCCGCTCAGCAAGGTGCAGCAAATGCCAGTGCATGGGAATGTTGAAAGAACTCTATACACAACCACTAGACTATCATGCTATCTCTACATGTGGCTGTTTATCTGCCTACGTGCTAGTTCAATACCTCAATTATCCTGTCTGCCAATCAAAGGCATACAGTAAAGCCGTGTTGGAGCCATGAGCAAGTTTGTGCCTTCTTCCTGCGCAAATGGTAAAAATCATATCGCATTGCCACGTAAAAACCCTCCCCCTTGACATTTCCCTCGTTCTGTGTTTGTATGCGTGCCCTGTATATTCCGGACATTTTGCGTCAAATGCTGCTGGTTGTTGGTTAAAAACATTGAAACTTCAAAGGTCAACAGAAGCCAAGCCACTTTTGTATCGGATTCCCTTCTCCTTCTCCTGATCGAGCGAGGAACTGAGGCAGCACAGGGGCCTCATCAAGAATCACTATCAATTTGGGTTTTTCTTGGGAGAGAATGTATATTATATAGTATGAAGGAAAGGCCAGAAAGGCCTTTCAGATTAGCAAAGAAAGGGTCGAGTAGTTAAATTCTTGAGGTAGCTGTGTAGTGTCGAAGGCATGCTACAGGTATCTCAGAGCTTTATTTGGGCTCTGGCTTGACCATATCCTCCAGTTACAGCTCACCCTCTCATGATCATCCTGCTCATCCTCATCCTGCTCATCCTCCTCGTCCTCCTCGTCCTCCTTCTCCTCCTCCTCCACATCATCAACATCATCATCATCATCGTCGTCGTCGTCGTCGTAATCATCATCATCATCGTCGTCGTCGTCGTCATCATCATCATCGTCATCATCATCATCAATAATGATGATAATAATTAGTACCATACATATAATATATATGCATATATATAATGTATGATAATAACATTACCAATAATAAAATAACAATAAACATCATCATCTCATCCATCTGGCCCCTCACCAAGTGCTGGCCATGTTTGGCCCTCTGGCCTTCAGCTGCAGGGCATCAAAATCGATGCAGCAATAACCTCCCGCCATGGCTCCTGGGCGGATTATCATCATGAAATTATCCACCATTGCTAAATTATCATATGATGATGTTAAAACATGTAATGCTAATTGTTGTTTAATGTTATAAATTTAGTATTATTGTCATTGTTATCATTCTCATTGTCATCTATCTAATTTAGTCAACTCTAATCTAATCTAAGCTAATCTAATCTGTCTAGAGAGACAGAGAGTTAAATGTCATATACAAGACGCACTAATTAATATGTTGACATGTGCATCTGTGCGGGATTGTTTTACAAGGTTTTTATGTACCCTTGTATCCTCTTACTGTAGATTTCCTTATGCCCCTTTAGATCCCCTTATATTCCTTATATCCCCTTGGATACAAATCTCACATACCCTTGATTTCTCATCATTCATTTAGTCTTGGTGGACAGACTCCCCCGAATCTAACTGCTGCCAGGGCACCAGCCTTGGCTGCGCCGATGCGCAGCTACGGTGGCACGGCTGAGCCCGCCAGCAGGTCATGTTGGGTCAAGGCTTACGCCACGCGTTGAAAGATGTTGAAAGTCCTACCACAATCATGGTAAATTCAACCTCTTTCACCTTTTTTGGGGTGCTACATGTTACTTCATTGTATATATATTGTAGATAGATAGATAGATAGATAGATAGATAGATTAGATAGATTAGATAGATTAGATAGATTAGATAGATTAGATAGATTAGATAGATTAGATAGATTAGATAGATAGATAGATAGATAGATAG
>Ga0126342_10005220_pt1 | contig 22567 bp, 15 predicted proteins | sample Cyp1metagenome_FD_92528 | JGI IMG/M metagenome (GOLD analysis project Ga0126342, IMG submission 92528) | Coral microbial communities from Lord Howe Island, Old Settlement Bay, Australia - Cyphastrea 1 metagenome | ecosystem: Host-associated > Invertebrates > Cnidaria > Coral ...
AAGCAATCAACCCTAGGTCTAATGAGTGCGTCCGAGAGGCTCTATCTCCTTTTGATCCAAAGTACTGCATGATGTCACTAAGTGAGTGCCAAGTCAGTTGGGTGCGAACTTGATAAACCAACACAGTATATATATATACACATATACATATACATATACATGTGCATATACATATATATATATACATACATATTATATATATAGAGAGAGAGACATACTCTATATCTTACAATCATCATTCACTGACCCGAAGAGTTCAGTCATTTTAAAGGATACCCCGATCCATCCCATCTGGCCCATCATTCCAGAGACCTTCGCAGTGAGATCAAACTCATCTGATGGAAGATAGCCACCTGGGACTTCACCAGTAGCATTAAACAAGATCAAAAAAAGTATTTGGAACCATTGCTTTTCGGTTTTTCCATATCTATAGTTAGTCTACCCCAGGCCCCAGGGTATGTCTCTTGATGTCTACCAATCGTGATGATGGCCTTTTGGAAGGCAATCCCTTTCTCTCAACCAACTAGTAGTGGAGGCCAATAGCTGGGGCCTGCGAAACAGAGTTGAAAAGTACCTCAGCTGGGCCTGGTCCACCAAGGTCAAAGCTGGGCCATTCACATTGGCTGGGATCTGGATTCCAGGTGCTGGGAATTCCACTCCAGCTTCTGGAATGTACATCGAGACCAGCGCACCTGGGCTAGTCACGCCAAAGACCAAGGAAGCCACTAGCCTTGAGTACTCGGCTTGAGCCCTGGCGACTGTCAAGGAACTGTCTCCCAAGACATCGGCGATTCTCCTCATGAAGCCGGTTCTGTCCGTGGTATCTGCTTCGTCCCCAAGCTGGGCTCCCCCATGCTTGAGGGGTAGGTGTTCTCACTTCACCCTGGTGCCAGGTCAAAAATCACCAGGTGTCCACCGAACGTTCTGGCTCTGATTTGCCATCTGGCTACAAGTCAAAACCCTGGTATCCGGATGGTATCCTAAGTCATAGCTGGGATCTATGGATCCCATATGCAACCCATGGTGCTGGTATATTTACCTACAAAACTGGGTGATTTTGGACAAGGGCAAATGTTGGTAAATATTCCAGCACCATGGAGCATAAGGGGATGGCTATTTCCCCAGTCATATGGCAATACTAGGTTTTGACCCATCCTCTTATTGACCCACACGCTGGAGTGAAAAAAAACCTTTGTCCAAGCGACTCTGTTGCCATGAGGATGTTCCCGGCATGCTCAGCCTCCTAAAAAAGAAAGGGCCGTTGGTAAAGGATAGGAGGAATGCATGTGGTGTGCTAGTCTTGTGTGTGTATCATACAGATATTGTCCACATATGTAGATGATTGTATATGCAAAGTATGATATTCTATTTGTCTATTCATATATATATATAATAATAATTATATACATATATTATATGTGTGTATATACATAAACACATGCATGTTGAAAGTGCAAATCTCATTCTGCCGTAGTCACGCAAGCTCTCCAACGATTACCTATGCAAAGAATTTCTTTAAAATTCAACATTCAAAATGTTTCTACTTTGGTATTAGCCACTTAAGTTCATCATGATTCCTGGTACGAGTGGGGATGCAACACCAACACATCTTAAACCACCTGTCAGATGTTGCAAGAATTCGCGTTTGTGATGATTCGATGATTCGTGGTTAGGAAGTGGGGTAATACGGTATACTGTAACCCCAACTGCGCCACTGCACTGCCCAGCATCCATCAGGGAGACCACTCCCGCAGCGACGCTCGCATCCATCTCCGTGAGGACGTTGCAGGCGACGTCTTCGTCCATGGTCGACAAGCAGCCGGCGGAGATCTCGTATTCCATCTCCTAAGGAGTTCACCATTTTTGCGGCTTCTGAATGATGATTTTGGCTGGATCCCCAGGTCACCATAAGGATTTACCATATTCAGATTTCATGGGAATATATAGATATATGGGTAAATTATAGTATTAACCTGAATCTTGCGGCCATTTGGGAATGATTCCCCTTACTAACCATGATATATATATATATGTATATATATATATAGTTATTTATAGAGTTGTTATAGTGATTATAATGTGGCTATTGAAAACCAGCGCTAACCGGAAGAAAACTCACGCAAGAAACATGGAGATTTAACCAACACAAATGGGTAAAAAATCAAAAACTGCAAAATTCATAGATTTACCCTCTGCTTATGTCAAAATAGCTATTGAATATGGCCAAGTTGAAATAGTGAATTTACCCAGTGAAAATGGGTGGATCTTTCCATAGTTATGTAAAGGTTTACCAGAGGGCCAGGGGGTAACTTTTAACATGATTTTACTAACAATCATCATTTATATGGGTCAGTTCGGTTTGGTAGCCCGGTGAACACTAAAACAGCTGGGATTTATGGTTCGGTTCCTCCTCCCAAAGTATGGGACAAAAAAAAATTGACCCGGGCCCCTGGGTATTTAACCAACACACATGGGGATTGAACCCAAAAAATGATGATTTTTCAGCAACACCTTTGTGGAATCTGATGAATGACAAGGATCAATACAGTAAACATGGTTGAACTGACTTAACCGTCACTTTATGATGATATCATATGATATCCCGAGCCACAATTTGGGATTTGACAATCACAATCTAACCAGCCAAAATGTGGACTTAACATGATTTGACCGTCAACAAATTACGGTCTAAGCACTGAGCAGTGGATATGGGTATGGTTTTGTCAGACCAATTTATGGTAATGTTGAACAAGTTGGTGTGATAATGATGTAAAACCATGGGATGGAATAAGGTAAGTTATTTGGGACACACCAACCAATAACTATTGCCAGTTCAAAGGAAGGGCTGAGAGAGATAATTACCCCTTGATGATCGGCGGAATGAACGGGAATCCCATCCCATCACATTGACTGGCAAGTAGCTATTCCTATTGTGTTTTCAAAAAGATGTTATAAGTTACAACAATGTGTATCAAACTGAACGCTAAAAAACTACACTAAGCAAGAACCAACCACTTATCCACTTCCCATTTCTTCTTGGTTTAAACCACCACTTAACCCATTTCTTCTTGGTAAAAAAAAAAAAAAACACATGTTTTTCCACCCTATTTTTCCGTGGCCTTGTTGCCTTAAAACATGTTTCCAGCCACCGACCAATGTTTCCACCGAGCCGCAGCGACGATCCCTGCAGCCACCGAGGTCTCCATCAGAGACACGATCTTGCCGCAGTGGTCCGGGTCCAACTCCTCAGAAAAATGGCTTGGGAAGTTATGGCCATGGCTACCAGTTATAACTGGTGATTTCTATGGGATGAGAAACATTCTATAAATGGGGTGACTTGTTAGTACTTATAACTGATAAATGGCCATAACTGTTGGTTCTGTTGGGAAAGTCTGATCACCGGAAAATCCATAGATTATTGGTCCCATTTTTGGTCCCATGGGGTGCAAATAACTCCAAGAACTCACTATGGTTTATGATACCTATAACTGTAGTATTCATGTTTTTTTTTGTTAACCAACTTAGAACTGGGGGGGCCCACATTGTATGGAATATATCAATGGATTAGTTTTGTTGGGAAAACTTTAACCGGAAAACCCATAGGTTTTCCCAATTAATATCTGGGTTTTCCTGTAAAATTTCCCATCATCCGATTGTGTGAATATAGCTAATATCATCAGACTATTACAAAGTTACTATGGGTAGCTATATCTAAATATGGAGATTTCCTGAAATGGGGGTACCCCAATAGCTGGATGGTTTATAATGGAAAATCCTATTGAAATGGATGATTTGGGGGAATCCCTGTTTTAGGAAACCTCCATGTAGATTATAGCATATTATAGCTATTGGGTGATGATATGTCAGATTAAGTATGTGTATTATGGGTGATGATTGTGTTGGAAATTATTGAGAGTATTACAATACCCAATTTATGGGGATTGTTGTCACCCATGATGGGAATCCATATGAAAACCAACCAAACATAAGGACGTGTTCAATAAAACAAAGAGATTGGGTTCAGATTCCGTGTGAAACTAAGAATTTGATTCACACAAATCTGACACTTAGTAATTTTGAATCTGAGACATTTAGGTGAGTTAACATGTTGTTTCCACCACAACTGATGGTGGTCCTATCATTTTCATGCAGGTTGGCTAGCAAACTTCCTCTGCAAGCATCACTTTCAGCTCAACAGATTGATGGGGATACATATCCAAGGAAAGAGGAGGCGAACCATGCCAGGAAACTCCTTGGAAGTACCAAATACCTTCGGGTAAGCTAACATAGCGATGGACAAAATGGTAATAAATAAATCACCTACAAGTCAATCATTTTCCATCGCTAGACTATGTTAACCAAAGGGGTATCCATGACTGGTACCATTCAAACAGTGCCATCATTTGGAGGAGATATAGATATATATATATACACATATCATGATATATTGAGATATCAGATATCCTATAACTTATAACTTTCAACTGTTCATTCCCCGTCCTTGCTTTTGCGTAAACACAACGCACCGCCCCCGCAACGCAACGCCCAGGCGACGGCCAGCACCGTGGCCGCGCCGTCGTCGTAGTCCATGACCGCGACGACCTCTGCGACGTCGGCCGGCTCCATCTCGGAGAGGATGCCGCAGGCGGCGGGAGGCTCCAGTTCCTGAGGTGGATGATCTCTGTAGCATTGGGGATATATGGTATTTTCATGGGATTTAATGGGATTTTATGGTATTTTAATGGGATTTAATGGGATATATGATGGAGGGATATATGAATGATAATTGTAATGGTGTATAGAGATCATCATATATTATCATACTATGATATAGTATCAATATCCATGTATCATCTGGGGATACCCACTGGTAAACATACACAAAGCTATTGAAAATGGCCATAGAAATAGTTGATTTTCCCATTAAAAATGGCGATAGGACCACTGGGAGATATATGAATGATACCCTCTGGTAAACTAACATAGCTATGGAAAATCACCATTGGGGATACCCTCTGGTAATTTGTTACATAGACTATAAATGATGATTTAATAGTTTAACAATGGGTTAACAATGGTGAAAAATGGGATGATAATGGGATATACCCTCTGGTAAACGTTTACAACTATGGAAAGATCCACCTATTTTTAAGAGGTAAATCCACTATTTCTATGGCCATTTTCAATAGCAAACTGTTAGTTTACCAGAGGGTAAACCATGCGAAAAACCACAACTACATAGCATGTAAATGGGAACTTTAAATTATTGTAGTGTTTTTCATGTAGGTTTTGAACCCCCCTTAAATCCCATGGCTCAAAACCTTATTCTATGGCCATTTTCAATAGCTATGTCACAAATTACCAGAGGGTATATCCCATTATAATCCCATTATTCACCATTGTTAACCCATTGCTAAACCATTATATAAATCATATTAAATCACCATTTCACATTGAATTGAATTTATTGTACCATGTTGTACAATGTGAGGCCCCCGTTCGATAGCGTTCAGTTGGTGCAAATAACTCCAATTTCACTATGGTTTATGGTCCATATATGCTACTTATAACGAACTAGTTCCTGGGGCGAAGCTAAACGCAACAAACATCACTGGGGGGGGGCCCTTCATGGGAACTGCTGGCTTCATGGGATGATCACCAATTGGAGCCCAAAAAGCTAGGACTGGAGGTGCATGGCAGTTTTGTATGTGACTTGAAACCATATATATATAATTATATATATATTATCATATGTATATATATATATGTATGTATATATATATATGTACTGTATTCCAAAATCATTGTAGATGGTCTTCTCAAAGCAACATTTTGGCTGCTTCGTCCATCTGTTCCATGATGTTTGACCAAACAGACCCAAGGCCTGGAAAAAGACCTCCAAAAAAACAGATACTGAAGTTCTGAGAAGAAATTTTGACCAAAAATACCCAGCCCCCAAAACATCCCCAGCTAATCATTCCATACATTTCAGGTTGCGGACGGGTCAATGCGGGAAAGTTTCTTGAACCAGCCCGGCTGCAGCATCATACTCCATGGCCTCAGGGCTTGTTCAAACAAAGCCTGATGGATCAAGCGAGATTTCAGCCTTTTCCGAACAATTATATAATTATATCAAATGGAATCATTGATGAATCAACATCGAAAAATGTCTTGGATCAACTCTCGAAAGGGATTCGGAAGATACATGGCCCATGCAAGGTGATGCCACCCAAGTTATGTTTGTTGGTGTATACACCCAACTAGATATAGCTATATCATGTAAAAAAAAATACCCCCAAAAAAAAACAACAGTTCACCAAATGACAACCCAACAAATCCTTTCTGAAATCCCCATGTTTGTTGGTTAAAACAACATGTTCCTACCAGTATGGGTTTCTACTGGACTTCACCTTGTATGTTTTAGTTCTTCCTCTTCGTCTTCGTCTCCTCTTGGGTGATTCGGGCGCATCCTGCTCGACATCTTCAGCTGACCATAACATCCTGATGCCTTCGAATTCCACTCCATCTGCACTACCCTCTGGTAAACTAACAGTTAAAGCTATTGAAAATGACCCAGTCGAAAGTGGATTTTCCCAGCTAGAAAATGGTGATATCTTTCCATAGTTTTTTGTTAACGTTTACCAGGCCGGGTAAATGGTAGGTCATCCTCTCGCGCCTTTTTTTCATCCTTCCAGCGCCTTCGCTTGGGAACTGTCAGGGTAAATAACAATCCTGGAGGAAAGTCATGGATTGAAACCAAAGGAACTTTGTTAAAATACCTATATATATATATTATATATATTATATATATATTATATATATTATATATATATTATATATACGCAATAAGAGAAATGCCGTACATATTCACTTCAGCATATTCTGGGACTAATGTTATCATCTGGTATCACAAAAGACATTTTACCCTAAGAAGTGGACACCATGTTATGGGCAGCTCCTCCAAAAATGGTCCATCACTGTGGCCTCTTTGTTGCATCCTATGGTTACCTCCCGCGTAGCCAGAAGGCTGTGTAGACCATCATCAAACTTGAAGAAATCAAACCCAAATCAATCCCAGCTCTGAAACGATGATACGAGTATGGATTGATATGGATCGTTTCAAGACTTCAAGACCCACATAGACCCACTATGAATTGTTTTTCAAACCTCCCAAGTGCCACGAATAAATCTGCCAAAATACGGCCAGCACGGCAGCAGCATAGTCGTATTCCAACTCTGACAGGATCAGTGCGGCCGCATCTGGCACCATCTGAGCCAGGAAAGGAGCACATTGCGAACCTGAGCTCATGGAGATTCCAGGAATGGTCACCTTGATGCGAACGGTGCATCCTCATTGTGTTGCTTACGCAGCGGCTTATATGATCGCCCCTTGGTTCTTGCTTACGTCATTGTCTTATACTGTATCTCACCTATGACATATCTGTCATATCCCTGCACTTGCTGGTTAACCCCCAGTTGACGATTATATACATGCCTGCACTTGTTGGCTAGATCTGGGATGTCGCTGAGTATATTATATATATACACACCTGTAGATGTAGGTTATACAAATGGTGATGTGTATATATGTTTTTGTTTTTTTTTCTGCTGTTCTGCGGCTGGGAAACTCTTATATAGTAGCTCCTTGGTTCCTTATGCAAAGAGAAATATGGGTACCCATAGCTCCTTAGCTCATTCCTTACCACCGTATAGATATTCTGTGTATACTCTATTTACATATATTATAAATATTCATGTGCATCGTTTTGATGCAACATGTTCCACCTCCTACTCATCAAGCAGTTGCACGGATTTGGTTTAGGCCAAGGACACCATATTGCTTAATTACTGCATTTGCAACAAACAAATGTCTACGCAAAGTCGTTTGCACATTCATACCGTAACACTGCGGCTGACACATGCTGAGCTATGTTCTCACCTAATGCAGCCATCCTGGAAGGATAGTGCCCACAAGTCTTTGCGCGTACCCCTCAAAGCTATTGCTCGGTCGGTCAGGGTGAATCCCCATTGTGTGCAAATGCATGGTGCGATATGGTTGACAAATATGTGTAACATTTTTGACAATCAATTAGACCCTTCCATAGTCCTTTATTTGGTGTCTCATACAACTCCTATATACAAAGTTCTGACACAAACTATTTTAATCCAATTTGAATAGACAATTTAAACATCTTAAACGGGAGACAGGTTTTCTCCATTCCGAAAATACACCCCCATCTCATGAAGTACTAGTTAGTTGATAGGTTTTCCTACTATAATGTATATAGTTGTTTTTTTTAAAATACCATCATCCCCATTAAACCAGCTAGTATAATCCAGGTAGGTAATAACAACACCAATAGAGCCAGTACAATGAGGGCATATTAATGGATATTGGCATGATAACATGAATCCATCATTTCCGCGTTGTGAAAATTACCATTAAACCAGGTATTTATGTGTATATATATATGTATATATACGTATACATATATATATATATATAATCACCATATATCACCATATACCATTAAACCTACTAGAATAATCCCAGTGAACCCCAGTAATGTTGGTAAAACAATAATAAACAATCCCCAATTTCACAATAAATAGGTGGTATACACTATCACAAATGGGGTGGTTTATTATTGTTTTACCCGCATTAAACCCCATTAAACAAGTTAGTTTATATAATAATAATCATTAATGATCACCATATATCACCATTGAACCTAGAATAATCCCAGTGAACCCCAATAAACCCGTCAACAAGGCTATAACTTTCAACCCAGGCACTGTCCATTTCGGACAAAACTGCGGCTGCGGGACCTGTTTCCATGTCGTCCTTGACTGACGCGGCGGGTGCGTGATTGGGAACCCTCTAAAGCCTCAAAGTACCACAAAAAAAATGCGGGTAAATTATCCAATATGTAATATTAGCCTTAAAAATATGGGTCATATTAGAAAGTAGTTAGTAATACATATTTTTGTGGGTTAATTATCAGCCTTAAAGCCTTAAAGTAATGGGTCAGTAATATTTACTAATAATGGGTAAACTGTGGGTAAATATTCACTAATGTTATCTTTACCCATTAAATATTTACTATTAATGATAATGGGTAAAGTACCTCAACTGATAAAGAAGAGTATATCATATAGTATATCGAACAAAGCTAACACAACGATAATTGACGAAAACGTACCGCTTTGCCCATTTCATGGCTCAATTCTTATGGGTCAAGGGGGGTTAAAATGAAATTGTCCATGTTGACAGTGCAATTCCAGGTGCGCCCCAATCGAACTTTCACAATTTCAAATCACATTTGAACATGTTACAACTTAAGTAAGTTCAGAATCAAAACGGGTGTCTCTATGGTAAAACGTATAGATTGACCATGTTGAATGGGGCTTGCACCAGGAATGTCCCAAATTGAATCCCAAAAAAAATGCCGGTTGAATCCCCATCCTCTGCTGATACGGCCCATTGATCGTCAGATTGCAAAGCATAGATCAATGGGAATTTCAGGATCCTAAAATGGAGGTGCTGTACCATATAAGGCCATATTTTGTGGGGATATTCCCTTACATAGGCCTTACATAGGCCTTATATGATAGGTACCTCCAATTTAGGTTCCTGAGATGGCCAGTGAATAGAGATAGAACTACCATGCATTACTGGTTGGTGGTTGAGCCCTACCCCTCTGAAAGATAAGACTTCGTCAGTTGGGATCATTATATTGAAAAATAACAAATGTTCCAGACCACCAACCAGATTGTATCATTTCCCAACCATATATCATCATATATCTGTTAATTACTAATACTACCCATCAATGAAATCCATCGATACATCCCCATTCTCGATCATGAAAAATCCTAAATGTCGCCTTCATCCTGAGAATGGGTCTATTAATCATTGTAGGACTTCCACCTTTGTGAATTATGTTGTCCACCAAAAAATGAAAACATGTAGTATTAGAATATGGCACATGATATCTAAACAGCTGATTATTGTTGGTGTCATAATCAATGCAGTATCTCATTCATGTACCATTGATTCCCTCTTTCAGGTAGTGAAATCCAACCTTTGCGCCGTATATACAGTGATTAAATCCGATGATATATACCATTACATACCTATATTGCAGTTGGTTTAATACCTCTGTTTTTGCTGGTGACCGGTCATCAAACGTGGCAATGGACCATTAATATATCCATTACATATCTATTACATATTTATTACATCTCCATGCTATGTCCATTATATCCACTATATATGTCTATTTAAATCCATGACTTCGGATTTCTTTTCCTACGTCATTATATATATAATATATATATATATATTAATATATATTCCAATACATTTCTATAGAAAATAACTTCAGATCTTTGTTTCCCCACCTTTCATGACTGACACCGCTAAGGCGGCGGCCATGCCATGGGCCGAGGCGCCAAGATGTACGCGGCATCCTCCAACTTCAGCTGTTGCAGGATCTGCGCCGCCTGCTCCGTTTCCAGCTCTGCCAGGACGTAGCCGGCGCCCACGTAGGCCATGTCCTGGGAACGGCTGGGGGAAGGGGTTGGGAGGGATTTCACTGGAGATTTCTTGGGGAAAAATGGTATTTGTTGTGGATTTGTGGGTGGGAATGGAGTGCTTTTTGGGGGGAAATCCTGGACTTTTGCTGTTTGGACGATGCAAATAACAACAATATAGATAGTATAGGGTATATTCTTAGAGTTGCATCCAAGCCATAGTGACCAAAACACGCTCTGAGCGAGGCACCAAGCCAGAATGATTCGTTTTCTGATCGCCATTTCGGGTGGCTATTCCCATCCAAATCTTGGCGACCAAAATCAGAGTTGGTGTCTATGAACAGGAGCCTGAGGTTGACTTATTCATTGCGTTCTTTGAGAGTTATTTCCAAATGGCTGGCTATATCCACGATATTCTATAGTACGTGTGTTGCTTATACAATCTTATACAATCTTATACAGCAATTGTTGTTGGTTGTATGTTCCAGGATAGAGCCAATCTTACCAGGAAACAGTAGGTTGTATAGTTGTATGTTCATTTATTAAGGGCCTGTATGAATTTATATCGATGTCCCCTTGTGCATTTGGCAATCTGTGTTAGTTATTGAGCTATGCCATATCTAATCAACGCTGCTATCACGGTGGAGCGGCCCTGGTTAGAAGTCGGCTAAATAGACCCCATGGATACTATACTTATGCGTATATAATACATATATTATAGGTATCATAAACCAACATAAACAACAATAGTTATGAATACTATAAGTATCATAAACCAACATCAATAACCGTAACATACCATAACTAATTATATATATATGTATCATAAACCAACATCAATAACCGTAACATACCATAACTAATTATATATATATATAAGGATCATAAACAAACATAAATAACCATAGTGTTTGCAGTAAAAAAAATGCACCAACTTAGCTATCGTGAATCGTAAACAGGGGCCCCACGTGTTATTACTTGTTTCAGTCCAGCCACAAAGGGCCAGGTATCTCCTCGTATCTTATCATCTTTGGTCACAGAAGCCGGACGAATCAGCTGTTGCTTGTTAAATCCTCTAGCTATATGGGTAATATATGGGTAACTGGTTGGTGGTTGAGCCCTACCCCTCTGAAAAATATGTTTGTTCGTCAGTTGGGATGATGAAATTCCCAATATATTGAAAACATGAAATTCATGTTCCAAACCACCAACCAGGTAATATATGGTAAGAATTAAGAATCAGCTGTTTGGAGTTTCTTAAATCCCCCCTGGCTGGTAGGCCTTTGAAAATCCTAACCTCTTTGTCCAAAGTTGCATCTGAAGTTGCATCTAGTTTCTATTCCCATCATACAATGCGTCGAATCCATTTAATTCTGGTTGCTGGTTTGAATTTCACAAAAACATCGTGTTCATTGGGTCATCAGGCAAAACAAAATCCCACACAGGATGCGAAACCGCCAAGCCGGCAATAGGGTCGATTTACCAAAAAAAACTGATTCTCACAGAAAATGCCAAAGAAAATCTTCCTTCACAGGCAAAATCATCTCATCTTGAATTCCCTATCCTCATTATTTCGCATGTCCCACTGGCTTGATGCTTCCGTCCCATGGCAACCCCAGTTGGGTTCCTATTTCCATAGATTTCCATATGGATTTTTCCCTAGCTCCACTAGCCAGTAGCTAAGTTGGGGTGTCATTTTCAGCCATCTCATGTTGATTTCCCCATCAGTTCTCCTCACTATATAGCTTAGTGGCTTATGTCATTTTCAGCCATCTCATGTTGATTTCCCCGTCAGTTCTCCTCACTAAAAACAGCTTAGTCTGAAAATGGGGCTATATCCCCGGCCATTTCAATATGGAAAATGATGATGAATCAAAACATATTAACCGTCAAATGGCCAGGATTACCATCAAATGTTGGATGAATCAAAAATTAACCATGAACCAATATGACCGATATTGGTGATTTCACTTAGCGAACTGGAAAATCACCATTTTGGGATAGGTATATGGATAGGTCAAGCATCCTAAATCCTTTTTTTCAATGGACCATCTATTCCAGTTCGCTATGTCACAAATAGCCAGAGGGTACCCTCTGGTAATTTAACATAGCTATTGAAAATTGCCATTTATAGTGGATTTTCCCATTAAAAATGGTGATTTTCCATTGTTATGTTAGTTCACCGGAGGGTAACCATCAGATGTTCGTCATGGCTTTCTCCGCCAAATTCTGCGCACGTCGAGGCGCGCACAAAAGGCCGGCCGCGCTGTTGGCGTCGAGCTCCTCCACGATCCAGGCGGCGTCTGAGGCCTTGAGTTCGGCCAGGAGGTCCGCACCGCTGGACATCTCCTATGGCAATGGTGGAGACACACCGTGGATGAGGGCAAGGGGATGATTTTTTTCAATGGGATTTCATGGGGATTTGATGGAAATCAATGGGATTTCATGGGGATTTCATGGGGATTTGATGGAAATCAATGAGAATTCATGGGGATTTGATGGAAATCAATGAGAATTCATGGGGATTTCATGGGGATTTCATGGGGATTTCATGGGGATTTGATGGAAATCAATGGGAATTCATGGGGATTTCATGAGGATTTGACAGTTTTCCCTGGGATTTACTGGGATTTTGTGGGGATGTTATTGGGTTTCATGGGGAACTCATGGGGATCTAGTGAAAATTGTGGGAATTCAATGATCTTTAATGGGATATGTTGCAAATGGTTACCCTGTAACCATTGGGAGTAAACTAATGGTAGGCATTGACATTTTTTGTGAAATTCCATCATGTTTATCCCCATGTCATGTCTGTTGATGAAACTGCAAAAAACTATGTAACGATGGCATTGATAGATACCATCCCTCCAGTTAACGTAGACAACTAGCAGTTTGAAAGACACAACTAGTCCTGCAATCATCAGTGATCCCTGGGGTCTATATTACCGTCTGGTAATTTGTTACAGTCGGCTATTAAAAATGGTCATAGAAATAGTTGATTTTCCCATGAAAAATGATGATTTTCCAAAGCTATGTTAGTTTACCAGAGGGTAAACCCCATTACATCCTATTATACTAGTTTTGTCCTGGTTAAATCACCATTTGCACGTTATATCCACCATGTATAATAGGATGCACTGGGATTGTAGGATGATTAAACCATGTATTATACTCCATCATTTGAGCATCGTCAAAAGCCTAGTTTTGAATTGGTTCTACTGGTTGGTTGATAGGGGTTCTCATAGTGGAATTATAAGAATCTCCATTAAACAAACAAGTAGAAATCCTTGTCATAATCTATCAACAGGTTTTTGGTCACTGCTCATTTGTCCCGGTTATTACCCGCTGGTAAACCAACATAACTATGGAAAATCACATTTTGTAATGAGTAAATCAACTATAAATGGCCATTTGTAATAGCCAACTGTAACAAATTACCAGAAGGTATATCCATTATCATCCCATTCTTCACCATTGTTAACCCATTGTTAAACCATTAAATCACCATTTATAGTGGTTGAAGGTTAAAGTAACATAGCTATTTTAAATTACCACGAGGCTAACTGCGATGCCCCAAGTCTCCGCCAAGATCAGCGAGGCGCGCTGGTGGCTGTCGTTCTCTATCTGGAAGCCACAGACAGGGACGGTGAGGAGAACGAAGGTCTAATGGAAATGGGGGGACATCAACGGTTGATGATAGTTAGTACATGTTAGTAATAAATAATAACAATGGTTAATAGTTAATAGTAGTTCATAGTAGTTATATAATAATAATGCTTAATACATGTTAGTAATACCCATATGCTCCATGGTGCTGGAATATTTACCAACATTTGCCCTAAAAATCACCCAAATGTAGGTAAATATACCATACATGGAGCATATGGGATAGTTCATAATGGTTAATATAATGGTTGATAATAGTTAATAGTCTATTAGTGGTTGATGTGTGGTTAATATGTGGGTAATAACGGTAAAATGTGGTGATTAATGGTTGTTAGTGGTCACTGATAGTTAATAATGTTTCATGATTCATAATGGTGATTAATAGCGTTTAATGGTGATTAATGTGACTTACCCTCTGGTAATCAAACCTGGCCTTGGGTGTGTTTATAATAGTCAGGTCTATCTACACAATGGAGCAAATGGGAGAGGCAGCCCGTGATGTTTTCAAGGAGACTATCTAAACTGATTTGAATAATTTTGAATAGCAGATTTTACCTCAGTGCTAAGTGCTATGTTCTGGGATATCCCCAGCTATATCTTGTACTCATAACACAGGTTAGAAGTCAGGTACTGCCTGGGATGCACATCCAAATACAAGACGGTGACCCAGCGATGTTTAAGGGTTTATAAACAACATTCACTCATTCGATATCTACCAGAAACCCTACTTATTGGAATTGTAGACAAACTCAGCTAACGGTTGGGGGGGCAACTGAAAAAAATCCTACAGCTGTGACCACTGCAAACAAATCTCCTCAAAACGTATCCATGTCTGCAACCTTTCCATGTTCGGAAGGTCGTATTCCTCAAATCCCCGAAGTTTGAGATATAGGTTTGTCTGAAAATCACGGACTCCCAAACAATAATGCCTTAAAAACTCATGTGACTCATGATCCCTATTCTTTCATCGCAATCAATTGGTGCATCATTTGGATCAAACCTACTTCCCTTGTCCGTTTTCTTTCCCATATTAATGTTGATACTTTGTCCTCAAAATTTAACCCCCTGTAGCTTGTCAAACCGATTAATCAAGCAATATATATATATATATATATCTGGTTGGTGGTTTCAACCCCTCTGAAAAATATTAGTCAGACTGGATCACCATCCCAATTGGGGAAAATAAAAAATGTTCTAAACCACCAACCAGATTATACATGTCAATACATTCAAATATATAAGTGATAATGTGTTCCCATTTCTTGCAGGTAAATCCCTTGATTCCACGGTAAAAAAACAAACTTTGGGGATGATTCAACCACAAATTCTGATGGTGTTTACACCTTCATTGTGGATGCTTAACAACTTTAAACCGTCCATTTATAATTTTTATACATATAGTAACCCCCGAAAGGGATAGAACAGGTACTAGGATTATCTATCACCTTCTATCCGTATTGTTCATATGGTTTTTGCCATATCAATGCCATATTCTCCAGCTGTCCATCCCCAACATCCTCTCTGGTTGGTGGTTTGAACCCCTCTGAACAAATATGAGTTAGTCAGTTGGGGTTACTATTCCCAATATATATGGTTATATAATACATAATGGGATATGATAATGGGATATATTCTGGGATGATGACATTCCCAATATATGGAAAGTCATTAAAAATCAGGTTCCAAACCACCAACCAGCAATGTTTGGATGAATTACCCTCTGGTAAACTAACATAATTGTGGAAAATCACCATTTTTAATGGGAAAATCCACTATAAATGGCCATTTTTCGGCATCCCAGTGGCCATCTTTGTGACGATGGCGCCAGCGCTGGCAACCTTCATCTCATCCAAGATCTCGGCGGCCGCTGGGACCTGCGGTCGACTGACGACCCTACGCCGTGATCGAAGCTTTGGGGCTTGGAAGTGGTTGGAAGATGAGTTTCTAACATGTTCGAAAGATTAAGATGAGTTTCCATTTTTTTTTCGAAAGATGGGTGATTCTAAGTGGTCGAAGTGGGAATCACTGTTCGAATCACTGTTCATTTGAGGGATGGATTTAATCATGTAACATGATTTGAGCAAAAAATAGGCTCGGGTCAAACATACTTCAAGCACAAAGAATTGGGGGATTTCTTCTCCTCCAACATGATCCATCTTATGCGAGGAGTTGGAGTTGGCAAGTCTGGTGATCTCAGAAATGGAAAGTGGGATTGAAGTAACAAAACGACGCTTACGAGAGCATTGAAATCAGAAAGGATAGAACATCATGGGCTCAATCAAGAAAACTTTAGATGTACCAAGAAATTTGGTTCACAAGGACACTTTGGGGCATGGTCGATTTTGACTTCTACCCTACAATGACAATGATTGGCATAGACAATTACCCTCTGGTAAACTAACAGTTTGCTATTGAAAATGGCCCAGTCGAAATAGTGGATTTAGCCATTAACAAATGGTGGATCTTTCCATGGTTATGTTAAATTTCCAGAGGGTAAACCTACATTTTCCTATGGTTTTCCTATGGTTTTCCCATATAGTTTTTTGTAAACGTTTACCAGGCCGGTCTTCCCCCCTATGCTTTCGCCGAAGTCAAACCATGGGTGGGTCAACCTGGCCGTTGCAAAGGCTTCACCACTCCAACTTGACGACAGCGAAAAAATCACCATTCCAAAGGGCCCCAACATCATATACCATTACCACCTGGTTATGACTAACATAGCCATGGGAAATCCACCCATTTGGGTAGTATATATGGGTAATATATGAGGGTAACTGGTTGGTGGTTGAGCCTTACCCCTCTGAAAAATATGAGTTCGTCAATGGGAAGGATTATCCTGTATATTATGGGAAACAAATGTGATCTGGTTATGACGTTCACAGTTTGCCATGGAAAATCCACCCATTTTTAATAGCTAAACCATCTATTTCTATGGGCCATTTTCCATGGCTATGTTGAATATCCAGATGGTATATTATCCCTATGATAATCTTTACATCCCAACCACATCCCATTCTACCACCATTAGTTGTTGATGAAATCACAGATGTTTGATGATAACTTGCCCAATAACATGCCCATGTCATTGTTTATCCGTTTTTCCCAATAAATTGGAAAAGCTTAATGGGCTCATTTTTTTTATATATGCCTTTCAATTCCCCAAAGGATGGATTTCTCATTGGGAAAATGCCAGACATCACCTTACGTAGGCCAGGATAAACTTACCAAAAGATAGATTATACTGGCAGTATGTCAGTTTTTTGCTGTATCATCATTTAGAAACATTTCAACAAATGAGTTTGATAGACATATATATATATATGTAAATATATATATATAACTTACATAATTGTTGGATAAATCATATATCATGCAACCCTGACACATTCATCATCATCATCATCATCATCATCATCATCAATATCTATAGATATGTATATATATATATATATGTATATATATATATATGATTTCATATGTATATAGAGAGAGAGGTATAATCACATCATGAGGATCCCATTGATACATGTACCCTTCCACGGCCCTCGTCACTTCCAGATCTTCCGGACCCAGGCACCTCCATCTTCTCCACAATGCTGGCGGCCACGTTTGGCTTCATCGATGCAATCCCCGCGGACGCCATGGCGACAGAGGATGGGTAGAGCTGGTCCCCCTATGGTCCCGGGTAAAACGGCACTCGCCCAACAGATGGTCGCTGGTGATTTTTTTTTGGGTATGGCACATTTCTCATTTGATTAACGATTGATTTGAAAAGTGAAAAGATGCAATCGCTGATTCTTTTTTCTACATAATTTTGAAAAGATGCAATATGTATGTTGGTTTCCATGGAAGACCTGACAAATTGTCCATGAATATTGTTGCAAAGCCTGTGCATTGCTCATTTTGATCTGAGGATAATGTCAGTGGTTCATAACCACAAAATCACCCTTTAGAGTTGCACACACTCACCTTTTTCTCCGTACTTCTTCGCACTTTCTTGGCTTAATCCGAAAATCAAAGGATTTAAGTGCAGTTTTCAGCAGCATATAGTATAGAATCGGCACCTTGTTGCTTTTCTTGAGCTGCCCATTCCAAGAACACTTGACCTACCATCAGATACGATGCAAAAAAAAAAAACATGCACCACTGTCATATTGAGCTTAATGTGGGTAAAACAACAAACCACCCATTTTCCTGGGAATGGTAACCATCCCACCTAGAAAAAATTGTGATGACTGGGAGATGGTAAAGATGGCATTGTCTTACCCACATCATGAAGTTTCCAAAAATGACATCCTGTTGCGGGACCAACTTCCAGCGGCGCTGATTGAAAACCAACTCTTCAAGATCTTCAAGCAGCTTACCCCTCATGTTTTGTGTTCGTTAAGAGCAATGTATTGTTTAAAAACTAACAAAAATGAATGAAAGAGCCATGACTTAAAGATTAACCCCGACTTTTCAGTTCTTAGTCATGGCTCTTTCATTCATCTTTGTTGGTTTCTTACCTATGGTCATTCACATTCTGACAAGTTGTATCCACTTGTTGGCTTGGGACCCAATGTTGCTGGTTCGTAGCTTCATGTTTGATATCAACTGTTTCTGTCCCGTCATTTTTCCGGGCAAAGTATCTTCATTACCAAATCAGAAATAGACAGAAAGGATCTTTTTGGAATTACTTCCATTATCATTATACAAACAATGAATTAGGATGAGGTTTGCCAGTGAGGGTTGCAACATCATTTTCCCAAGGGTGGACTATAGGATATCAACCTGTTTGGATTTGCCATGTCAGGAATTGTTGATCACCACATTTGATTATGTTTACCATGTTATGTCTATACCATTGCATACCAACTTGTGTTCTTTTCCTTTGGATTGCCCATGTGTCTTGTTGTGTTTACCTTTATGTACACACCTATATGTATGTATGTATATATATAGATAGATAGATTGCACACACACACAGTACCTGGTATTTCCATGGTTTTTCTGTTTAATGATTCATCACAAACACACAACAAATTTACATAAACACATGCTGGCTTATTTTGGTATTCAATATCAGCTTTGGTCAAATATTCCATCAGTGTTTTTGGCCTCAATGAATGACATGTTTTTTACACTGAGATATTGTACCTAGTTGGTGATTTTTGCCATCGTGAAACATATGAGTTCGTCAATGGGAAGGATGACATCCCATATATGAAATGGAAAACAAAATTCATGTTTGAAACCACCAACCAGATTTATATTGGTCAGTTCGCCCTGGTAGCCCGGTGAACACTACAACAGCTGGGATTTATGGTTCGGTTCCTCTCCCGATTTCCACTGTGATATTATACTGTTGATGATAAGTTATCCAACTAATTGCTTTTTTGGACAGTTTTTGAACTAGTCTCGCTCTTCACAAAAGATCTGGTGAGTAAAAAAAAACTCTATCCGCGTATTCAGATACTGTTCATCACCCAAAAGTTATTATCATTAAGATATATACATAAATTTAATATATATATATACAGTATATATATATATATATATATCAAGATTGCAATTTATCACGCATTAGTCGTTGTTTGTTAACAACTATAGGTAAATCATCGTAAATTATCTATAAATGTACCATTTTCCATAGCTATGTTCAATAACGAAAGGGGATCTGTAGTTGTAGGGTATCATTTTCGCTGGATCCTAATTTTCACCATATTGCTTAGTATAATCATTATAATCCCCTAATACTATATAATAGAGCCAACAGGGAGTATAATCCCCGAATTATAATCCCTGAATCAGTATTGTTCACCATTATAATCATGAAAATCATCATACTGGTAGATCATATTATTTTAATCATTATTATTCATCATAATTGTCTGGTTGGTGGTTTCAACCCCTCTGAAAAATATGAGTTCGTCAGTTGGGATGATGACATTCCCAATATGATGGGAAAATCATAAAAATTATATATTGGTTCCAAACCACCAACTGGATAATACATATGTATATATATATAGTATCATTATAGTATCATACACTATTGTTATTAATTATAGTATCATACACTATTGTTATGTTCCAAACCACCAACCAGTTACGAAATGATTTTCCATTATACTATTACCAATATACTATTATAATTATAATCCTCAACCAACAGAAGTAGATCGCACGCTGAGATCCCGCACTTGGACCACGAGTTCTCCGTCAGTTTCTTCTGGATCTCTTGACCTCGCATGAAGGCCTGGCTTCGACGAAGGACGTTCAACGGAGGTGACCCATGAAAAGCTATGAACACCTTTGCTGGTTGGTGGTAAAACAACCCCTCTGAAAAATATGAGTTCGTCAGTTGGGATGATGAAATTCCCAACTGAATGGAAAGTCATAAACAATCATGTTCCAAACCACCAACCAGTATGAAGAATCTGTGAAAACATGGTGACTTCGCTATGAAACACATATGTTTCAAGGGATTTTGGATGGAATTAAGGATTTGACCCATGAACACTTATGAAACAATGTCTGATTTGCCCTTGAAACATGAAAAACCTTTGTTGTAGAATGGATTTAGGGCAAACATGGGGATGTAGCCATGAAAGAAATAGGACTTCAAGGGATTGATATGATATAGATATGATTTAATCATGAAAACAGGAATTTGACAGTGAAAAAACCATGTCACAATGGTTTTTGAGCATCAACATGAGAATTATAAATTACCACTAACAGTTTCAATTTAACTGGCAAAATCATGGATTTACGATGATTTAAGTTGATTTAAGCATCAATAGTGGTGGCTATGGGTAAAAAAACAACCAATAAGCTGGATGGAGAAGCATCTAATGGAAGGTCACAATAATAAAACGTGCAAACACAGAGGTTAGCATCAACAAATTAATGTAATTTCAATATTGCAAAACTGTTTTATCACTGGCAAAACACAGTTTTGAGCATGAAAAACGTTGATTCGAGCGTCCACTGGCCAAGGTTCAAGGAGTTGACCAGCAGTCATCATACATGAATTCAGTCAAGGACGCATTTTGGATAGAATCAACATATAAAAACAAATATTGGGATGTGAATGACACATAGAATGACAAAGATTGGGAAAGGAAAATCCCACATTATTCACCTAGAATTTCTGGATCCTAGTGACATTAAGATACATTACAGTAAGTATATACAATTACAGGTCAGTAGATATGCCAACCTATCGGTTTTCATGGCGTAAAGGTCACCATGATTTTTCAGGGTCGGATCAAGCCTTGGACGTGGGAGATGTCCAGCACTGTAGTGCCCATATGCTCCATGGTGCTGGTATAGTTTAACTACAAAACTGGGTGATTTTGGACAAGGGCAAATGTTGGATTCCATATTCCAGCACCATGGGTTGCATATGGGGTGGTTTATTGGTAGAATTTGCCATCAAATATCATATGATATCATGTTAGCATGTGAGAATCTATTCTGGTGAATTTAAGGCTCACTTTGCTTGGGAAGGTTTGATATTTTTTGGATCATTCTGAAAAAAGGCCCCAGAAACGGTGTCAAAATGTGTCAAGGGAAAGCTCTCTTAAACCCCCTGACTTTGATGGGATAGAACCCCTTAGTTTACTGTAAGTGTTCCTATGTAGTTGTTCAATGAATAATATACCTACATCCATCTCTCTCTCTCTCTCTCTCTCTCTCTGTCGTGTAGTGCACTGTAGTGTAATGTAATTAGCGTAGTGTAGTGTAGTCTTATGTAGTCGTAGTTGTAGTTAATGTGATGTAGTGTAATGTAGTAATGTAGTGTAGTGTAGTGTAATGTCACTGGTGTAGTGTAATGTAGTGTAGTGTAGTTGCAGTTGCAGTTGTAGTTGTAGTTGTAGGTGTAGTGCAGTGTCATTCAGTGTAGTGTAGTGTAGTGGAGTGTAGCGGAGTGTAGTGTAGTGTAATGCAGTGTAGTGGAATGTAGTGTAGTGTAGTGTAGTGCAGTGTAGTGTAGTGTGATTGAGAGTAATTGAATGTAATTGAATGTAATTGAATGTAATTGAATGTAGAGTGTAGAGGAGTGGAGTGTAGCGTAGTGGAATGTAGTTAAGGTGTAGTTCTAGCTGTAGTGTACTGTATTGGAGTGTAGTGTGGTGTAGTGATGGTTGTAGTTGAAATGCTACAAAACCTTCACGTTTTGCTCATTTTTGACAAGGTCCACAATCCCTTGCGCCTGCCACGCGAAACGACATCCGAACCTCCAAAAGTGGTCCGAAACCCTGGTGTTTTTAACAGTTTGACTTCGAAATGTGCTTCGCGCCACAACGGCGTGCACTTACTTTTTCGACATCTCAACTTCCAAAAGTGGTCCGAAACCCTGGTGTTTTTAACAGTTTGA
>Ga0126342_10005221_pt1 | contig 22564 bp, 27 predicted proteins | sample Cyp1metagenome_FD_92528 | JGI IMG/M metagenome (GOLD analysis project Ga0126342, IMG submission 92528) | Coral microbial communities from Lord Howe Island, Old Settlement Bay, Australia - Cyphastrea 1 metagenome | ecosystem: Host-associated > Invertebrates > Cnidaria > Coral ...
ATGGCTCTGTCTCTGCAGACATAGCAATCAATGTACCCACTATTTCTCATTTCCATCCCTAGTTTTGCTACTCCTTTGCCCGTGCTTTGGAAAGCCTAAGGGCCCTAGAGCGTCCTAGAGCACGTGACATGAGTTCTCAAGTAAGGACACGGGGACTGTAGAAACGTACATTGTCAGTTGGTTTTAAGCTCGGTTCACCTTGTGGTTTCGACACCAGACCCCGAGAGCACATGACATGAGAGCACATGATGAGCTCTCAACTAAGGACACGGGGACTGTAGAAATGTACCCCGGATCACTTTGTGGTTTCGACGCCAGGCTAGAGCACATGGCTTGACGAGCTCTCAATTTTCCAATTTGTTAAAAAAATAGATGTAGACAACGCCTTCAAAATGTGTGAGGGCAGGTGCAAACATTCAGCTAAGGGCTCACTGTCATTTCATCAAGAGCATTCCCCAAGACAGAGTTGAGATGAGTGTGCCGTAGGCAGCAAAACCTTGTTTTTCTTGGTTTCACCCTTGTGCGGCAGTGGTGCTTGAACACATGACTTGGTCATAAGCGAGCAAAAATGTCACATTGTCTCATGTCATCTGCTAACAAGGCCCAAAAATGGCGGCACTCAATTTTCTTTTCAGATGGTCGACAACTCTCCATGCTCATGTCATCTGCTCAACGTATGGGGTAAAAAATCTCTTGTTCCCATGTCATCTGACCCTCTTATATATATGATATGTAGATACGCGTGTGCAGAATGACAAATCAGAACATCAGGGTCAGCATCCACTGTCCACATGAAGTCTTGTATACTGTGTGGAAGAAAAACTGCAGAAACCTGAGTACTACTTACATCACTGTGACCAAATCTATGAAGTTCGCTTTACAGATCTGTGAAAAGTCCGTCTGCAAACACGAGTGTTTGAGTCTGTGCATTGGCACCAAGTCCTTTTTCAATTTCTGTCCTGAGCTGCTGACCGAAATGAGAAGCCTAAGCTTAACGTAGAAACAATTGTCTGCGGTCGCTGCAGGCGGAACACCAACTTCGATGCAAACATCAAACGACTATATATATATATGCGCTTCAAAGCTACCACCAACACAATTCTTTGGCTGTCAATTTGCCAAAGACTTCCGATCTGTGGGTTATCTATCCAAAGACCTTAGGGTTGTCTTTGTTATGGTATGGCTGTTTTGTTAATACCATCCCAGGAGCGCGGAAAGATTTGGGTCCGTTCCCGAGTGCATGAGAATGTGTGTGTGTGTAAGGGAGAGAGTGGTGGGTGGGTACATGTGTGCGAAATCCGTTCGAACATAAAGGAAGCCGAGAACCCCGCTAGATTTGGTTTGTACTATATAAGTTTGACCATGCTTTGGTCTCTAAGGGATTGGATATGCCAAAGTCAAACAACCCCAGCAGCATCCAAGCATTGGCACGAGCAGCACCTCCATCTGTGTTTGCCCCTCTTCCTTTTTGGTTTCGGCATCTGCTGCCCTTCCTCTGATGTTCTGTCTTCTCTCTCCAGCTTAGATTTCTTCGTGCAAGTCTGCTTGATCTCGATCTCCTCACTTGGTGGTGCTGTTTGAATTTGTTCGCCTCTTTCCAAGATTTTCCAAGATCTATCAAATGCAAAACAACAGCGATTGCAACCCTAGACGTCCACTGCGAAAAGTTTTACAAGCATATCTCAAAGGCCTAGGTGCGTAGGCAACACAGATGATGTTGCACTACTCCAGCCCTGGCGTCGCAACCATGTAGACCCCTTGTCAGAACCTCGGGCAGTTTATGTATCCATGGGCCATGGTGGGGCAAAATGAAAAGCTTCGTTCTGCCACAAGTTGCACGATTCTGAAGACCTAGTGACTTACTACCGGTGACTTTCCAATCTTTAAACCTTTCGGACAAGCATTTCCGAATGCTGGGCTTGCCGCCAAAGAATATTAAAGCTTGCGCCCAAGTCCTTCCGGAAACCTGCAGGGACGAAACGGCTTACGAAACAACCAAAATGACTCAAACACACGGAAACAATGGAATCATAATGAAATCAAAAGTCATCAAACGATCTGAAACAGTCTGAAAAGATCAAATCCGTGAAAGCTGAGCACAAGACCACTGCAAAGCTTCCTCGATAAGGTGGCTTCACCGCCTGTGAATTGAGGTCACAAAGGATCTCGCAATGACTTTAGAATTATTGAGCCGGTTGAGCAGGTTGAGCTTGCAAAGCACTCTCTCCCAAGGACTGTGAAATGTAGATTTGGAAAAATATGGACTTTGGTTCCCCTGCCCTGCATGCCAAAAATCCTAGTTTCTAAGCAACCAATCGAATGCATCTATCTGGAGAAAATATGAGAAAATGGCAAGTCAACCTCCAGAAAGTGCCCCGAGGAAGTCAATCCTGACCTAAGGAGATCCGTGGATCATGAAATCCATGAAGAAAGTGTGAAGAAAAGCAGCCCGTGGAGAAGTGTCAAGATCGAGGAGCCCACTGGCCGATCGTAGCTGCTTTCCACACAGGAAAGGTGACAACTGAAGAGACCTCAGATGTCAACGACTGTCAACAGTTTATTCAAAAAATTAAAGATATTTGAAGATATTTCAAGACCATCTTGACCTGATTAGACTTTATGGAATTCAAAACTCAACACAGAAAGGATTTAAAATCCTGTTTCAGATGATTTCCTTTTTTTGAAGCTCTGTGCGCCCCAATGGATCTAAGGCTAAACGGCAGAAGCAGCAAGGTATGGCAAAGGATCTGCCATGCCGTTGTGCTTGCACTTGGTCCGCTTGGTCCGCTTGGTTATTATGTGAAGCAGTCTGCCAGAATCGTGCAAAAGCATGTTTATCCATTTTCTGCAGTACTTTTGAAAAAAGTTTAGCCCTGCATCTGAATCATCGCCTCTGTCATTAATACATACTGTGTTGAAATGAGTCATGGTGTTTTCTAGAGTAAGAAAAGCTGCAGAATCATGCAACCACCATCATTCACAAGATGACAAGAAATCAACTTGCTTTCGGAGATGCAGTTTAGGGAAAGCACGATTGAGAAACTCGTCATTCCTGTGGGCAGCATCGCTCATCTTCTCTAGCTGCATGCCACGATTGACAGCAGCGACTGTCTCTGTTGCCATAGCTCTCATCCAACTCCAAAGCTGCGCCTGCATTCAGTGAATTTGCCGTCAGTTCAGAATCATCACACTAAATCTGTGCTTTTGGGAATTTGGTGGCTTTTCACGGATTTGAAAAGGTCCCTCATTGAACGGGAAGAAACATCTTGCCTTTGTTCAGGCTGCTTGTGTCATCTCGTCTTGGTTTCCGACTGAGCAGCGGGCCAAGTTGGTTTCAGCCGCCTGCCTCCTCTTTTTGATATTCGGACAGCCTTGGGAACCTGCCAACGCGAGAGAATCCAAGGACACTAGTCAAAGAGTTATTTTTGTGGCAGACACTATTCACACAGGTTGGACACTGGATGCACTGATAGATCATACAATTTTAATATGTTTAATCAATTTTCGGAAGTTCCCTTGCTAATCTTTTCGTTTCTCTTTTTCCATCCTATTCCAATCTTTCGATGCTTGCCAAATATTGCCAAACCTCGCCGGTCGCCGGTGGCCGGTGGCCGGTGGCCGGTGGCCATGGAAAGCACCTTGGCAGCGGCAGCCCTGGCACCTGGTGTCCCACTCCCCTGACCTCAGCTAGAAAAAAATGAAGACGAAGAAGCATCTAACGAAACTTTTTTTCTGTGTAATAAATTCCTCAGCTCATGAAAGGCAAGTGTTGCCACTGGCCACGGGCTCCTTTTCTCAAAATTCAGAACAAGGACTGGCCAGCAACCTTGCCATGTCAAACTCATGCCTGTTTTTGTCTCGGGCTTCAACCTGGAACTACTTTGGACAGTGGTTTACTTTCTTTCTTCAGCTTCAGCTTGCTCCTTCACAATTCGCGGGAGGGGTTTGAAAGTGCAAAATGAAAATACATGTTGACATGCTTCATCTTCTTACACATTCAGTCCCTCTGAAGTGGAATCTCCTGCTTTGTGTGCTGGTTGTATTCGAAACAGCTGTAGCCTCATTCCAAGTGCAAACAATGCAACACTTGACATCGCAGACTCAAGACAGACACTTACATTGTCAACAACTGCGCTTGCAACACAAGTCCGAGACAGGAATCCATGCTGCTGTTTAGCACAGCAGCTTTTGAATCATACCACAGACATGGCGAAAGGCCAGCAAGCTTTTAAGTTGATTGCCTCGCTGGCCCGCCCACGTACAGACCTTACTGCCAATGCAACCTAGCCAAAACAGCATCCTTGTCTTGTCAGCAAAAAAGGAAAACCGAGGTGCCAACTCTGACTTCTCTCGTTTTCGCTTGTTTCGGATTTGGTTCCTCTACAGCTCTTTTCAACCCTAAAGCACAAAACGAGCGACTGCTAGAGGTTCATGTTTTGAAGACTTCAAAAGGCAGAAAGAATTTTGGAAAGTCATAAAATGAAAGCACTCTGGATCACTTATATCACTTGCGGAAACGTTGCCCATCCTTGCCCACATTGATGGTTTCTTACAGTACCCTGATCTGAAGTGTGCCAAACAAATGCCATGGAGCAACTCGATCAGAGCAGAATTGCTGAGATACCCGAGGAAAGTCATTCAACCTACTAGAACCTGCTCTGAGAATGCGGGAAGTGGAGCGTAAGAGTCCTCTCGTGCTTTAACCTTGGCAAATGAAGGTTTCCATCAACGTGGCGGGGTTTGATGGCCCTTACAAGAACATGTTTTGATGTTGAAAGTGCAGAAAAAATGCAGCTCCAACACCTTATTCCTTCCTATGCTGCATACGTTTTGAAGTCAAGATTCACAAGATATTCACAAGATTCAGTGATGTTCCATGATTCATTGCTTCTTGAAACTGCTTTCGTTTCCCTATCTCTCTCTAGCTGCATCTCTAGCTCCGGTGGGTCTTTTCCCAAAGTTCGTATCCAGGGCTTGGGCTTCTTTTTTGTCAAGACTCTTCGGTGCCTGCCAAGTTTGATCTGCTAAAAACAGGAAAGCAGGACATGCACCGACATGCATCTCCAAGTCTGCACGACTTGCGTTTGAAATCTGCCTGCGACAAAAAGTTCAGAGTGCCTTTTGCTAGATCCCCAGAATTCCCCAGAATCTTTAGCAAATGAAAGCAGTATGTACAGCTTGAATTTGGTGTTTCACAGAAAGCTCGGTTTGTTCAGCGGACAGCCGTGACGAAGCTTCAGATTGTCCAAAAACAATGCGCAAAATGCGCCGCTAGCTTTGTGAATACATTTTTTTGGCATGCATAAGGATAGTGTGGAGGTGTAGTGTCCAATGTCCAGCCTCCCAGTCTTATTTGCTGCAGCAAGAGCATCTGCCTTGAACATCTTATTTCCAACACAGACAGGAAATGAACTGTGTGTATATATATATATATATATTATGTATATATTATGTATATATTATGTATGTATTATGTATATATTATGTATGTATTATGTATATATTATGCATATATTATGTATATATCATGTATATAATATATATATATTATTGGGTATTGTTGAGCCTCAGATGCAAATGCTAATAAGGAACGCCATATTTGCTCCTATTGACGTTCAACCCTAGCCTTGGCAGCCTGGACTTGCGCCTTGCTGGGTACGCCTTGGGCCAGCATGAAAAAGCGAAGAAAATCCAAGAATGTTGAAGAACGCCAAACAGCTAGGATCGGATGGATCGGCACATATATAAATTCACATAACACTAATTCTAATGCTACACAATGGCACACTTTATTTCGGCAGCATCTCCAGAATCATTCTGCGGTGCTCAACAGGATTTGTTTGAAACGAAGCGCCATTGCAGCCTAAATGCCCATGCTGCCACCTGAAGGAGCCTTCCCAAGCAAAAGCTGTTTAAGTCAGTCCAAATCAATAAAGGATGATAAAGGTACAAGACACAAATCAATCAATGTCAATGACTCTCAGAAGAGAAGGAAGGCAATCAGACCAAAGCTCATTCCAGACCACAATGTAGACTCAAGTGTGACAAGAATTTCCAGCCTTTCACAACAAATCTCAATCAGGGAGCAGCGCAGAATTGAGACCGAAATGTTTGATATTCCAGGATCATTCACAAGTCTACCACGCTGCAGTTCAAGGTACGAAAAGCAAACAGTCTGAACGTGGCAGTGGTTGCATGCTTGTGACTGCTTTTGATTGTAGCTCTGTGAAATGCGTTTGTACACTGACTGCGTGTGATCGTCAAGATGAAAAAGCAACGGTGGAGTGTCATGCTCTGTCAATGGCAAGCATATAAACATGTGCACTGCTACTTCCTAGTTTCAAAACATAGTACTCTTCGGTTTCTTTTAACATATGATTCATTTGATCATGGTGTGAATTGTGTTCGTGGTACCCTTGCGCTTCTTACCTTTCCTATCCTGCCCAAGGTGAAGTAAAGACACTTTTGACCGGAAATTTCTGGGAAGTCGCTTTGTGAAGTGCTTTCGCAAGCACTGCGTTGATTGTATGTACAAGCCATGACACAAATGTGCCAAGAACTGGTCTACAAGAAGTGCGCAAAATCATTTGACGGCGTCCTGACGTCACTGACAGTGTCAAAAGTAAAATTCAAGTAGCAAAAACGGGTTGAGAAATTCAATAAAATTGAAGATGCGCATCGATGTCCGCTAGAGGCCCAGCCTTGCATTCTGCATCTTAGCAGTCTGTGTGAGTGCACAAGCAGCTCCCTGCAGGTGCTGCAACCGCTTACATTTGGTGGGCCCAGTGGGCCCAGCGCAAATGGTGACCTGTGCTCCGTGCCTGTTCGAAGGAGATCTGAACCTGAATTTTGAGCCATGGACTGAGCCATTTTGAGCCATGGACTGCCACACAGCACACAGAACCACACTGAAACTGAAACTGATGACGCTAAAAACTATTATATAAAAACTTCTAAGGCCCCTTCTGGTCTAGCCCCAAAGGAGAAGAGGCGCAGCTGCATTGAACTACCATCAGGGAGCAAAAGCATATTTTTTGGCACCTGTCAAGCATATCAAAATATCAGAGAGGCACGGGGGATGCGAAAGCTTCTGGAAGCAAGTCAAGACTTGAGTCAAAACATGTCAAAACCGTCTAAGTCTCGTGGATCCTGGTAGATGGCAAAAGTGAGCAATGCCTTCGAGGGAATCCAAGAACCAGAAGAAGTCTCCTTCCCGTCTGCGCGCTCGAGGCAACATTTATCATCATTTATCCACATTTCATGAGAGATTAGAACAGAATTCCGAAATATTCCAAAACGTTCAAATGCCAGAAATTTGGCGGGTCACCATGTGGCCCTTCAAGTCGGAAGCAGCAAATCCTATGCAACCCAGCCTCCAATGATCTAAAGCATGGCCTGAGCTGGCCATCGACAAACGCGATTGATTGCTTCCAACTGCTGGTTAAATCAAATTGATCAAGAGAGGATGCCATTCATTTCAACTGTAAAAAAAACAAAACAATCCTACATGCATGCTGAATGTGAACAATTTGAAAGAAATGCGTATTCACTACGAATCCATTGGAGGTCTCACACCATGTATGTAGCGCCTCATTTCCCTCTTCATACCAGTCCCGGGTGGGCCAAAGCCCTTCAATGCAAGGCAAACCTGGGTACGAGGAACAAAAGGCGGAGAAGTTTGTCCTGTCTGCAAACGCCACCCACGGCATGTATTGCTGAGATAGAGAGACAAATCGACAAACACGCGTCATTGCATCATTACATGGGGCTTCATGGGGCTTCATGGGGCATCATGGGGCATGATGCAGCTCGTCCAGCTGCGCGGTGAACGAATTTATCGAGGAGCTTCAATGCTTGGCTGTAGAGAAATTGATAGCTTGGTGACAAACGCTGTCTCTCAAGGTCTTGACGGAAATCATAAATTTGTAGAAATCTGTCAAACAGAGTGGAACTCTATTGTCTCACGTGAGTCATTTGAAAGATCTCCAAAACATCGGAAGAGTTCCAAGGTTCTCGCCGATGCATTGGTTCCATCGTCAAGCTTCCTTGGACAGCAAACACTCAACATGCAAGTGATTAATCTTTAAAGGGTCCACTGGAAACGCTACCCTTTTCAGTCACCAAACTGAAGAGTAAAATGATGGGTCTGAATTGAAGCTAGCGGCGCGAAACCCTTCTGCAGCGCTGTGTGGTAAAAGCCTGGGTGTGTACAAAATCCATCCATGTTTTTGTATGTGTGTGTGAGAATTGTGTGGAAAAGGCCCTTTGACACAGTATGTGTCTTTGATTCGTGGCAAACACATAAAAACCTGGACTGTCGTCTAGTGTCGTCTGCAGTTTGATTGCAATTGCGTTTGCCTTCAGATTTGTCAGAACAGTATCAGAACATATCAAAACCATTTGAAAGCGCAAACATGTATCAGAACCAACTTGTGAGCAATGCAAATTTTATGCGCTTGGAAACTTGGAGCCCAACGCGCCCAACCTGTCTCCTCGTTGAAGCACAGGCCTGTGCATCGAGGGTCCTCTGCGCACCTCTGCAGGCCACCAAACTATTGACCATGACCGTGGGAATGCGAATTCAACAAATTCAACACTTACCGGACAATTTGACATCAATAAAATATACATGTTTATTATGTACTGCAAATTGGCCTAATATAAATCAGACTTCTTAAGTACACATCTGATATATATATACTCTATATACTATATATACATATATTCACAAAAGCGGTGAAACTTTGTGCTGAGGTTCTTGCCATTTTGCAGCATGGTCTATGTCGATCATTTTCAACAACCTCCAGCGTCAACGAATGGTCAGTATTTTGTTTCGCCTCTTCAAATATTTATATATATAATATGTAAGATATTGTGAGATTATGTAAGGTTCCGCACTGAAATGGTGTTTCGGCAATAACCTGCTGCACAAGTCCGATTTTTGTTTGCCAAACGCAAGTCCGCAAGAGACATTGCATTCGCATCAATTTGACTGTAAGATCATACAAATTTTAACTGATGAAACGTCGACCTCATCCGAGCGGTTGTCAAGTTGATGCCTTTGTGCATGGACCGAGTTAGTTTCTGTGCAGTGGGGACCCGAAACCGGAAAAATTGCAATTTGCGATTGAATGATATGTTTCACAAAGTCTAAGGTCGAAACAGCACTTGCAGTCGAGATTTCAACCTGTTTGCATGTTGAAATGGTTGTCAAACACAACACAGCACATGAATTTCACTCAGTTTGGCAGAGTCTTGGGCATCCACTGCTCACTTTCCAGAAACATTTCAATTCCACGATGTGGAGCATCGGCCGCGACAGAGAAACCGTCACAGTCGACGTAGAAGCTGCTTTGGCCATGCATCACGTGATTTTCAAAAGCAACCAAATTGAAAGAATGCAAACCATGCAACTATGCCGATTATGCTGCAAGATTCGTGGTATCCATGTGTTGGCAATCGGCGAGCACAAACAAGAATCCGAAACAATTGTTCAAATCAAGTCTGGATATTAAGACATACAACAGGTTCAATATTTTCAAACAGAAACCCGCAAATATCAGCAACAAAACATGTAATGTAATGTAATGTAATGTAATGTAATGCAATGCAATGCAATGCAATGTAGCGTAATGTAATGACATTTTACCAAATGAAATGAAATGTAATGTAATGTTTTTAAAAATGAACAGGGCATGCCGGGTCGTGTTCGTTGGACTCTGGAATGAAAGTGTTCGGCACGAACATTCGAAATGCCTGAAAAATCACACGTTGCCAAAGGTGAAACAAACATGCAGACAAAAACCGCTGTCAATATGTGTAAAAATGCGGCACCCACAACATGTTGGCAAAAATACCTTCGGTTCAAACAGTGTTGTCAAGGGAAGTATCGTAGTTACGGACATTCAAATTAGCAATAGCCAGGAAATCATGAAGTCCAAATGGAATGTTCATAAAGTAGAGAAGTAGCACAGAAGTCTTAAGTCCAGTTGGCATGTTCGTGACGTGTGGGGTAGTAGCACAGACGTCTGAAGCCCAGTTGGAATGTTCTTGAAGTAGAAAAGTTACGCAAAAGTCTTAAGTGCAATTTGTGGCATTGCAGAATGTTCGTGAAGTAGAGAAGTAGCACGAAAGTTTAAGTTCAGTTGGCATGTTCTTGAAGTAAAACAATTACACACAAGTCGTATGTCCAGTTGGCATATTCATGAAGTAGAGAAGTAGCACAGAAGTCTTTAGCCCAGTTGGCATGTTCGCGAAGTAAAAAAAATGCAAAAAAAAACTTAAGTTCAGTTGGCATGTCCGTGCCGTGTGGGGAAGTAACACGGAAGTCTTAAGTCCAGTTGGCATGTTCCTGAAGTAGAGAAGTAGTTCAAAACTCTTAAATCACATTGGTATGTTTCTGAAGCCAAGAAGTTGCACAGAAGTCTTTTGGCCAATTGGCATGTTCCCGACGTAAAGAAGAGTAGAGTAGAAGAGAAGTAGAGGTAGGGGTATAGAGGTAGAGATAGAGGTAGGGATAAAGGTAGAGGTACAGGTAGATGTTGTAGAAGTAGAGGTCATCAACGTTAGTTGTGCTTGGGTATTGTATTGAATTCTATTGTCCTTTGCGCCTCACTGTGCCTAGATCGCATTAGAACTGCTACATCGAGGAATTGCACGAAACTATTGTGTTTTCGGGGTCAGGAGACATTGTTCCGGTGCGGAGAAAAGTAGGTTCGCTTGCGCGACGCTTGCGGGCATTGCCGCTTTAGCGTAGATTCTTGCTCGAATTGCCCACGCGGTGGAAATGAGGTCTCCACGCGACTTTTGTGTTTCTTTGTTGACATTGTGCTTTGCTATGTTGCAGCTGTTGAAACAGTTTGAATAATGGAACCGCTGCATCAACGCTACTTGTTCTTGAGTACTGTGTTGCGCTTCCTTGGTGTTCTGCACCTCGCTGTTGCTAGATCGCGTTGGAACTGCTATATGAAGCTGATGAGGTTCGAATGTTAGGATTTGCACGAAACATTGTGTTTTTTTGGGGTCAACGGACATTCCGGTGCAAAAAGGGTAGGTTTGCTTGCACGACGTTTGCGGGCATCGCTGCTTTAGCGCGGAAATTTGTTTGCTCACAACGCGCGCCCGTTCACTGTAACTGAGGTGTTCAGTTGATTTTTTGTCTGCTGTTGCTGACGTTATGCTATGGTGTTTTGCAACTGAAAGTCGTGTATCGTATTGCAATGGCTGCATCAAGGTTGGGATGGTGGTGTGTCAGTAAGATTTTGCCAAAATGTGTGAAAATGAATGATGTTGATGAAATCCTAGCATGCATGCAACATGATATCCCAAAACTTCATGCTGCTCAGTCTCAATATTCATAAGTTCCGCACAATGTTTGAGAACCGGACTGAAGCAGGTTCCTGAATCAAGACCAATGGACGCATTGATTGTCCATTACAGCCCTTTCAAACTCTTTCACGATGCACACAAACCTTCGTTTTTTCCCGAAAGTTCCTGCCAAGGGTCTCCCAAATAATTTTTGCCACATTCATTTCACTTCATCTACATAACATTTCCTACGTCACCTACATCATCTACATCTACATCACATACATCATCTACAACCCCTACGTCTCCAACAATAATTATGACATAACCTACATCATCTATATACATCAATTTCAACTACATCACATACATCATCTACATCATCTACATCTAAATCTACATCTACGTCAATTTCAATCAAGTGCATCTACAGTACATCACATACATCATCTACATGGATTTCATCTACAAGCGCTCGCCCTCTACATGGTTTCCTTTGCTTCAACTTCCCAAAAGCATCTAAGTAGCTGCAGCCGACATCCAACACACAACAGCTGCCGCAAACACAAAGCATCATTTTTAAGCGTGGTGCAAAAAGGATCAGGCCCAATGTTGTACATAAAAAAAATAAGAACCAGCGCGTCCAATATGTACAGGGTGACCTTGATCTCAAACACGATGCTCCATCAATTGACAACTCCAATCCCAACAAACCGGGGTCTGTAAAGAAGTCGATGTAACCGAGGTGGAAAGTTCCCAAAGCACCACCTCCACAACCACAGAACGGTGGAGCATAGGGGATGGTGGTGGGAAGAACGAAATCAAAGTGGGAAGCTTAAAGCAAAATGGCCACGGACCAAAGATGAACTTCCAGGCCCAATATGTGAACCACTGTGTACAAGTACATGACACGTTCACAACATGGATCCTTTGCTTCAACTTCCCGAAAACATCTAAGTAGCTAAAGCCGACATCCAACACACAACAGCTGCCGCAAACACAAAGCATTATCTTTAGGCGTGGTGCAAAAAGGATCAGGTCCAATGTTGTACATTAAAAAATAAGAACCAGCGGGTCCAATATGTACAAGGTGACCTTGATCTCAAACACGATGCCCCGTCAATCAACAACTACAACCCCAACAAACCGGGGTCTGTAAAGAAGTGGATGTAACCGAGGTGGTTCCCAAAGCACCAAAATACGATCGAAAATGGACCAGCCGGAGTTAGAACTCCCCCCAAACAAGATCGATTTGACCAAACAATCAGCGGACTGCAGCTACTCTTTTTGACTGCGCAGGATATCAAAAAAGGCTTCGGCCACTTTCGACCGGTTTGAGCAATCCTAATTCACGAAAATTCAAGTGCTCCCCACTTGATCTCACATTGTCCATTGGGATCAAGTTCGGCTGGCAGCGGCTGCTTGAAGCGACTCAAAGAATCTGCTAACACATTCACATGTCCAGGACTAGTAGAAATACTTGGAAAAAACTGAAACCGGCGCACGAATGTAAAATATGGCGCCAAGACAAGGGCAATGGCTCTGGTCATCGATAGTCCTTTGGATGAGGCAACGTCAGCAACACTGTTGTCAGTGGCTTGATGACAGGACACAGGGCCACGATGGCGTGGGACATGTGAAGAAATGCAAAACGTAGGCGCGTATTGTGCGAGAAGCTCCCAAGCAGCAATATGCTTTTGCATATCATCACCCACCCAATCCCAATGTGACTGCGCTTCTGAAAGAGAAATCTGAAATTGATACCAGACAACTGAGCCATCAGGAAAGAAAGGAGCACCACCCAAACCAGCAATGTCTCATCAGCAGCCGCATTGAGTTCAATAGGCAACATGGATAATCAAAACGGCGTAGAAACCACCAGTTGCGACCACACCAGGAGTGCCGCTTGAGCATCAGCATCAAGTGTGCGATGAGGTGAAATCGGATCAGTAATGTCAACCCAGATCCGTCTGGATTTGATCTGAAGTTTGGTGACTTCGTCCAGGGTAGTGACATGAGTATTGGCAATCCTCACCAACGTAGCCCCTGTGAGCAAATGATTTATGCTTGTGCGAGAGGCCCTGGGTCAAAATCAGCTTCGGTGACAAAGCCGAAATAAAAAGCTGGACTGTGACATGATCCATTCCAACCATTGTCGTTGGGATACGATGTAAAGCCTTGTACAATGGTATCAACAATGGCGGCAAGTGATGCCATGCAGACGTGAGCCAGCACAAACGACTGATGAGTAATTTTAGATCAGGGATTTGTGGCTGTGCACACAGCTGCATAGCGTGAAGCTGCCCTGTGATCTTCTGCAACTTCTCTGGGTCTCTGGAGGAACTGAAATAGTCCAAGATGAGACTGATATGCGCCATCCAATCCAGTCCACTTCCTGGGAAAGGGCTGCCTTGTGCCTGGACATAGGCACACCCAAGATCAGGAACAGGATCACCGGCAATGACGCCCAGAGTGGTGACGATGCTCAGTCAAGCCATGTGAGGACATCGTCCACATACTGCCACAAGGCATGACTGTGTGCCAACAAAGCATGGCTGGTGCGTGCCATCAATCCATCCACTCTTCCCCAATACCATCCGCTTGCGCGGGCACCAAAATTGAGCGTAATGCATCTGTAGAGCTCTCCACTGGCATGAAAACACAACATACCCCCATGAGGATTCTCCGGTGTTCTTTTGACACATCAAGCGTCAATGTGGTTAGGGAGCACAGTATTGGCTGTAACATTGCTGATAGAACTGTCAACAACAAGTCTGGGAGAGCGTCCAGGCGCCAGCACCAGTCCCAACTTTCCAACTGCGGCTTGGAGTACAGCTTTGAGCTGAGGAATGACACCAGGTACATACGCAAAGGCGACCAGGCGATCCTAAGCCAAAGGTGCCACGTTGAGCCCTGAACTGGGCAAACCACCCCGATCCTCAATGCGAGCCGCAACACTCAGCAACCTGCAGGACTCCAGCACCTGAAGTGACAAAAGGTCTGATAATTGTAGCAAGGGCCCTGGCCAACTGGGGTGGGTATTCCGCGGTGGTTCTGCTCAGAAAGGAACCATCTGGAAGGCGGACTCCAACAACGTGACCACCAGGTTCATGAAGACAGGAACGAGCTACAGAGTGGATATCTGGTCCAGTGGAGACAAACATCTATGCTTTGGCCCAATCTCTGTCCAACATGCAAGCGCAAGCTTGGGCTGCGAATGGAGCAATTGACTTGTCCCATTGATACATGTGTGGATCATCCCAAGTCATACTGGTAGATGGTTTCTCGAGGATGACAATACCTTCTTGCTGATCCACTGGCGAAAGTAGAATACGTGAGCGGTCATGTATTGTAGCACTCTCCTGAACCGATAACTGTTGTTGGAATGTATTGGGTGGGAGACCTTCCAAATGCTCAGGTGTGCGATCTGGGGCTGGGCCCAGCGAGCGTAGTGTAGCTCAGCTATGCTTGCTGCAGTATGGAGCAGCCAGAGCCGCCCCGATGCGACCTGAGGATGCCAGAAGAAGCAACGATTCAAAGAGATCATCAGCAAGAATGTCCTGTCCCTGAATCAAGTCAATGTGTTGAACGCGATCTCCCTGGATTTGTTTTAGTGCCGTGCTCACTGGCACTGTAGCGCCTAAAAAATGTCAAGAAAAATCTGCCTGTACACGACGATGAGGATAACCGTTGAGCCTTGGGGCTTGTGACATGCAAGGGCATGGAGACTGCTGGCAAAGCAGAGGTTGTGAGTTCTGCAGACTACTCCTATGAATTTGCGTCACTGTCCTTGTGGTGATCAGCTGTTGGCTGAGACGGTCAGTGGGGTGCCTCCTCATGTCGCGCCGCTGTGTGAAAGCCACCGCAAGCTTCGCCATTTGCTTTCACAACAGGACATTGATGTGCATTGCGGCAAGACTTGCCCGACTTGCATTTTCCCAAGTGAAACCGAATACAGATACCCTTGCCATTGTTCAACGTGCGAACCGAAGAGTTGTTCCACTTGGGATTCTTCCATCCGTAGGAGGAGTCTTGGGAGATTTCAAGGTTTGCTTACAACTGCTCTGGCTATGCTGCGACATGTCCATCTCATTGTACTCAAATGATTCCATGCGAAGTTTCTGGAGCTTGCCCTGCTTAAGCCCAGAGATCAGCATCTTCGACCACCGTTCCTCACGGAAATTCTTGATGCTGATCGTACAGCGTGGGCATCTTTTTTTCCTGGGGATTTGGCCGATTAAGCTCAGTGGCTCGGTCCTTTCAGCGAGTTAAACAAAGCTAAAAATTACAGAAAAAGCAAAAGCCTCTATGGCAGCTGTACATGAAGCTCAGGTGGCAAACAAAAACACAATCAAACCAAGCGTAATGAAGAAATGCACATCCCCCGGTCAGATATGCGTATCTTCCCACGCCAAAGAAACAAAACACACCAAAAGAAAACAAACCAACCAAGAAAGGGGCCAGAGCCCAACAAAAAACACCCACAAGACAGCCACCAAGGCACCATGAGGAGAGCCCTCGATGCCTGCACAATATCACGCATTCAAACGAATTAAAACGAATTCAAAGCCCACAAGCTATACAACAGGGCCAAATAAACGGAAAAAAGGGGGTGACCACAAGCCGTAACTCTACCAGCCTAACTGCAAAGCTCTCAAGGGCCTCTCAGTAGTGCTTGTCCATGTCGTAGCACTTTATCATTTGAGTTAGCATCGTCACCGTAAGAATGGGCTCAGTATCCAACGACTGATGTCCTCAAAAGCGGTGATAATGTAAGTGTTCCAACGGCCCCCCCCAACAATGGGGGCCAGCCCCATTCCGGGGCACCAAGGCAGGTATTGGCAGCAGTCACTGAAGTAGACCAGTGAAGATGACAGGTCCCGCAGGGCACAAGCTAAATGGATTGTGTGCCGCCATAGGGGGGATTCACGCAACGAACAGCGTCTCAGCAGTGCAGTTCATTCATCACTGAAGGTCTTCGCATCAGGTCAATGACCGCCACCCACGCACAAAGGCCAAGTCCGATTGTACGTAGAGCACCAAAACGAATTCACTTCCAGTAAAACACAATGACAGAGAGTGGCCATCATCAAAAATGCCGGAATGGGTAAGTTGAAGAGCCAGGCACCGCTATCCATGTGGGCAGACTTTGCTGCAGCATGGGCGCACTGAGAGATGCACAACAGGGCAAGGCACTGGGCGATTGCATCAGCAGTGACCAGGGCTAAGCACTGCAGGATCACCGTCAGTTCCATGGCACCGACCGGCTAAACTAGCAACTCAACCACCCAACACCCGTCCCCGACAGCAATCAAAACTCAAAAAAAAACTGAGTCAGCAGAGGCAAGAAAAGAACTTAGTCATGTCCAGAGCAAAGAAAAGGGGTGCAATCTTAACTTGCGGAACAGTGCCGACCTGACCAATCCAGGGACAGGAAGGCATGTTACCTGCATATCTGGACATTCCTTAGCGTCACCTTAGTTACGAACAAGACAGTCCAGCAGAGACAAACGAAAGCACGGGCAAACAAATTACGATGCTGTCTGGACCTGTAGACACCACGAATTCAAAAGTACGTGAGAGACCTTCCACCGTATAGAAATACATCGTGACTTGGTTTGGTAATGCACCACTGCACCCAGAAATGAGGAAAGGGTAGGAGCTAGCAATGTTAGCGGAGGAGCCAACCTGAAAGTGGTGAGGTCAAAGATTCATCTAGTGCAGGACCATCTCTGCGGAATCGTGAGAGACGCCACTCCGCTGCGCTCAACATGGTGTAGGGGGGCGAATTACCACAGGGCCAGTGCCTTTGGTTCCATGTTTTGCAGCAGTGGTGACGACTGCACCGAAACGCGCAACGGATGCTGCAGCAGCACGAGCCTGAGTACACCTACTTATGGGGTGAACAGAAACAGGGCAGCCGCACCAACCAGACCAGAGCCACATGCAATATGATGTATATCACACAGACACTGGGAGATTTACAGTGGGCCCCGAAGGTCATAGCCTAACCACCAACAAACAGATCGGCAGCCATCCCGCAGAAGTGGGTGACACCAAAACACAAAGAACAGAAAGGGAGCGCCAGCGAAGAGGCAAGCAGGGAAAGGAAGACGGGGCTTAGAACTGACTGCAACCTTAACAGGTCCACTGGAGGCTCGCTCACGATTGGTGTTCACTGATTCTAAGTATTCATATCATCGTCGCGGTGCGACACATCGATGGTCCCATTCGAAAATCTCAAAACACCGTCTATCGAGTCGCCATTACACCCCCCCAAGAATTCAAGCCCTTCTGGCACTATTCCCTCACCTGCTAGCTTTGCTCTCAATCTTAGCTCTCCCAATATCTGAACAGGCAAAATTAATGATATGTTATGTGTACCATTTGCTTCACAAACCTCTGGGAATTTTTGACTTTTTCTAGATCGGGATTCAGAGCTGGCCGAAATAACCAGCTCTGAAACCCCAACTCGGGATCACGGGCATCTACCCCCATCTAAACATCACATGAATATACGAAAATACTACTTCCTCAACTTCATGGAAAGCCATATTATGTCCTTTGTTTTCTATGAACTTCACATTTCCATTTCCTTCGGAATCAGAATTGATGGTAGTCATTTTTCAACAACTAAAAAAAAAAAAACTGATGAAAGTACAAAAGGTGGATTCACAATCCTAGTCGCAATGACTCTATTAAGCTTATCTCTGAGTTCTGCATTTGATTTTTCTCTCTCGAAGTGAAAATTCACGGGTATACTTCGGATCACGAAACCTGGATAACCCTCAAGTGTATATTCTATTCAATATATCAAACGCAATTACGCACCTGAGGCATCTACTTTATTCACTTTAACATTTCCAAGCGCAGTAGACTCTTCTGTGAAGTCTTTCAAGTTTTCCGACGACAAAGGTGGAGGCTGATTATTGTCTCCGCCCTGAGCCTGAGGCTCTGGGTGTTGAGGAGGTGGCTTGTTCAAGGCTTCGCTAGAATTGGACTTGCCACCACAGCCCCCAAAAAAGACAGTGAGGGTTAGCGCACTAAGGACGAATGATTTTTTCATAGCACCTATTATGTAGAGGCAAAAACGTGAGCATTCAATGAGCAGGGATAGGCTGGTTTAATAATGCACAGGATTCACACGCTGAATTTAGCGATGAAACACAAAGCTTGTGTAGCTACTGTCCGACTTTATTATCGCCTTTGATGTTTCCACTTGTGGTTAGGTGATCATGGTTGGTCTTGGGTTCACGATGTCTGACAAAGAATCTGATAGCGATGCCCCTCGCCAGTTTGAAAAAAAGATGAAAGCTGTTTCGACAGTTTTTTCGCAAGAGCTTAAAGACATCGGCAGAGTCGAAAGAGTGATGGGAGGAGCTGCTGGGTATCAACCGATGTAGAAGCAACACTTTCCTCGTCATCAGGCTCCACTGTGGAAGCACCGGGTGTATCAGAGACGCGGGTGGTTGGTTGTTTTTGTTTGTTTGTTTGTTTGCTTGCTTGCTTACTTGCTTGCTTGCTTGCTTGCTTGTTTGCTTGCTTGCTTGCTTGCTTGCTTGCTTGCTTGTTTGTTTGTTTGTTTGTTTGTGTGTTTGTGTGTTTGTGTGTTTGTGTGTTTGTGTGTTTGTGTGTTTGTGTGTTTGTGTGTTTGTGTGTTTGTGTGTTTGTTTGTTTGTTTGTTTGATTGCTTGCTTGTTTGCTTGCTTGCTTGCTTGCTTGCTTGCTTGCTTGTTTGCTTGCTTGCTTGTTTGTTTGTTTGTTTGTTTGTTTATTTGTTTGTTTGTTTGTTGGCCACAGTAGCTTTTTGTACGGCTTGGACACAAGATATGTCCTTTTTTTGCCGCTTTTCAGGTTTATCCAGCTTTCAGGACCGAGCCTCTGAGCTATATCGGCCGCACTCCCGGAAAAAAAAGGACATATCTTGTGTCCAAGCTGTACAAAAAGCTACTGTGGCAAACAAACAAACAAACAAACAAACAAACGAACAAACAAACAAACAAACAAACAAGCAAACAAACAAACAAACAAACAAAAACAACCAACCAACCGCAAGACGACCCGCAAATCCCCCAGCCAGATTTGCGTTTCGCTTCAAAAAACAACAAAACAACAGCAGCACGGGGCCAGGGCCCAACGCAAACCAAAAACGAAGCCACAAGGGCAAAGAGGCAAGCGATCCCTCAAAGCCAATCAACAAAAACATGCAAAGAAACAAATGAATTGCACCGAAAAACGAATTAGTGAGATGAGCAGCAGAATACCATCACGAATTGGGTGAGAATGGCTGTACAATGAAATCCCCGGTCTCTCAGTGTCCGCTCAGGAGTTCTTTTTCATGTCATCACAAGAGCAGTGTCCAATCTCTCCAAGATGTAGTTCTGCCAATTGCTGCGGGCCTCAAAGGTGCGAGTGTCAACGATACAAGGCAGCTTCGTGCCTCTGTCATCGTACTGGTATACGTCAGCCCAGCAGAAGGAGGGTGGCAATGCAACCGCAGTGCGACTATTCCATCGGTACCGTCAGGCAATGTCCTTGGTCCATGTTCGCCAAAAAGGAGATCACTGTTCACGAAACTTGAAAAACAGTCCGCATCGTCAAGGATCATATCTAGGGGACCCTCCAATGGGCGGGAACCCCATGGTCTACAGACAGTTGCCAATGGAAGCCACAGCGCTAACAAGAGGGCGACTTTGCACCACGGTGACCTGGGCACTGCCACCTCAGGACCAACATCTGATGGCAAGCCATCACAAAGTTCCCTTGTGAAGACAGTACCTCCTCATCTATCACTGCCAGGCGTGCCAATGCTCGTGTGGCAAGCCCGTACACCCCTGCTGTGTAGTAATGCTGACGCATCAAATGCCGCAAAGACAACGAAAGAAATGAGCCCTCAGGGGTAAAATTCGCCAGTGGTGGACTGTTCTGTTCGGTCATATATTGAAGATCTTCGCCTCAACCAGATGACCGCAGCACACTCGCTGGAAAAGCTCACCTGCAAAATGTAGAGGGCAAAATACCTTCCAATAGGCCAGAGCACTCCTGTAAGCAGCAAAACAGCCATAGCAGCGCAGCCCTGAAGCGAGACAACGAGCCATGAGGGCAGACTTTGCTGCGGAAGGTAGCCTAACCTTCGAAACCTCTAGACCTACCTGGGTCAGCGTCCAGGACGTCGTCCTTAAGAAACAAAAGACCGTCCACGCAAACCAAGTCAATCGATCCCAGAGCTCAGCCACTTTTACACCACACAAGCAAGCAAGATGTCTCTGCTCTTGTTGCTTTGTTTCTTGTTGACGTGTCACTTCCTTGACACAAAACAACGGACACGAATGTCGCATGTTGACATCTTTCTGTCAACTTCACAAAAAAACGATCAAAAACACATGTCGTCACAAAAAGTCTTTACATCAAGACATGGTTTGTTTGTTTCAATAAGTTTGAGTGTTTGAAAAACGTGGAAACATTTCAAACGCCAACGTTCTCACCAAAAACGTGTTGTCTTCGGTTTTTCAAATAAGCTCTGCAAACGTATCCATGATGTCTCCCTCAGATTTGTTGGCAACTCCAGTTCTGAATGCCTTCAGAACGTTGCACTCTTTCATCATCGAGAGACATATCAAACTCGTGCAAGTTCAAATTGAAATACCAGTATGTGCTGGAAGACTCTTCCTCTCATACTTGACAAATGAATTCTTCGTCGACGAAACTAAAGTGAAGGATATGGAAAATATATCGGTTTTCCATTTCATTCTACGGATTCAAAGCTGCATTGCATTCTCCGTGCACTCAAAGTAGACAAAGGAGACGAAAAACATATCGTTGTAAGGTTTCGCCATCTCCAGCAAAAGCTGCATCATATGGGGCATGCAAAGAAGATGTCAACCATCATGGTTGAGCTCACCATCAAGGTAAAAAAAAAACAAATACACTCCTCTCAATGCAGAAAAGATCAAATGGATTCATCTCACTCCCCCTTTTGAGATGATTTCCATCACAGCTATCTATAGCCATCTGTGCTATGTATCCATCTGTAATCCAGCCAGACTTCGACAAATAGATCCTGCCAAAGCTTGTCCGGAAAATACACGGCTATGACATATCCAGCAAAGCAAACGTTGCCAGTGTAGTCAAATCATCTAAGCTCTTAGCCGAAGAGCTGCATAGTATACACCCATGCAGTTCGACAGCCTCTCAAGAATTTCCAGCTGTCCACATAGAATGGGACCTCTCATAGATACAACCAACATCCCAAGTGTCATCAGTCACAAAACTCTCGACGCAAGGTGTTCCCTGCATAGACGGGCACAGTGGCGGCTTTGCAGTCCACCAAGTCTCGGACCTTGATATACCTTGACCAATCCAAGGCAGGACCCTTCGAAGAGTCTTCAGTCAAGTGTTTGCGGCACCATGAGACATAGCTGGTACCTTTATCGAAGACAGTTTGGTAATTTGCCTTCTCCTTCTCATACTTTCCGAAGGCAAACTTTGTCTTCCCCCACATAGTCATGCTGGTGACACCGGATGGAAGCAAGGCCTTTGTGGCCAAATCCTCAATGCCTCCCACAGGCTCCATGAGACTGCTTCCAACTTCCCAATCTGACTCAAATTCAAATCCCGCATCATCAGCTCTGCGCTTCAATGCATCAGTCATAGCACCACTGGATCCAGCAGGCAGCACTGGCATCTGAGAATTGCGGCGCAGTGCCAACTGCTGATACGCCTTCTCATCTTCAACCGTCCATCCAGACTTGGCCATGGCTGCAAACCAAACGCGTCCGGAAAAGACCAAAAGTACTAGTTAGTGGCTAAGCCCTTAGGAGCAATCAACCTAGGGCGTGAAACAAGGTGTCGAACCGCCATCACATTCGTGATAGGCATAATGACTGTTCCTGACCTTTGCAAGTGTTTCTGTTGTTTTGCGTCGCGCATCGCATCGCACAAACAAGACACTCTGCACAAAAATGAAACTGTGAAACTACCGTTTGTCTTTGGCATCGTTTGTTTCAAACAACATGCAAAACAATCACAAAAGTGAAACTAAAACGTCAACTGTTCACAAAGTCTCTCTCTTGCTTTCTTCCCCCTTTCAAACGCAAATCTCACTTCTTTGCAGCATGCTTGACTGCAACCAAAATGTATCTTGCCAACTTTCTGTTGTAAAACGCTGTTTCAGTATAGTTGATCTGATTAAGTTCTGCATGAGTCTGGCATGTACATGTTGAAAGTTTGGAGTGAAGATTTGTTGAAAAAGAAATCG
>Ga0126342_10005222_pt1 | contig 22562 bp, 18 predicted proteins | sample Cyp1metagenome_FD_92528 | JGI IMG/M metagenome (GOLD analysis project Ga0126342, IMG submission 92528) | Coral microbial communities from Lord Howe Island, Old Settlement Bay, Australia - Cyphastrea 1 metagenome | ecosystem: Host-associated > Invertebrates > Cnidaria > Coral ...
AAGCAAACATTTTTTTGCAATAAAATGAGAATGGAATTTTAACATGTTAAAAATCATCAGGATTTACCTTTACAATAAAATGCTTAGCCCAACCCCCCAACAATAAAATGACTAGCCTGACATTAATTTTAAAATTCCAATACATTAAGAATTTCGTTTAAACTATGCACAGGTTCACCAGTTATAGAGTGGAAATTGCCACGGGGATCTCTCAGGCATATACATATAACACCCGGAGCATTAAGTGATCGCAGAGCATGAAGTCTAGTTGCAACCTATAGCAGCAGTTTAGCAGCAGTCTGGCAGCAGTGTGGAAACAGCCTTGCAGCAGTTCAATGGCAATCTACCAGACCAGCAGCGAGCATCTCCACCAACAGGGGAGCATGATTTACGGGGCATGGTTCGCAGTATGTTTCGGGATATGCTTTGCGCATGTGGAATAAACAACTTGTGATTCAAGGCATTGCCAATAGAGAACATCTCAGGGGGTGGGTGATGGGGGGAGGAGGCCACGTATGCCATGGGCCATGAATGCCAAAAGACCCAACTGTAAACCGACCTGTTTCTACCAGTCTGAATAAGAAGCACAAACTTTCTTTACAATTCATGACAACAGGTTCCGCAAGGAATAAGCAGAAAAAATACAACAAATGAATGATATTTAGAATGATTTCTATACTCACTTTTGCATGGCACAACGAAAATTGATGCGACCCCCCCGGGAAGCTACACCCCAACTAACTGACTGAAAACAACAAAATTGATGCGACTTAATGCCCTGACTGTACATCCTCTTTTCTCCCGGGGGGAGGTCCAAACATGAGATGTTTCAGGCGTATATAGCTGTGGATAGCTGTGGGGGGCAATCTCAAGTCTCAAGCAAGCAGGCAATATTTAATATAAATACATGAAGGCACAAGTGAGACTGCAACAGCAACGTGAATGACTGTACAATGTACACTGCTCCAGGTTCGTTTGAGCTGATGCGGCATGCAGGCACTTTCAGTTGGAAAGCACATGTTTCGATCTTTCAACCGGAGGCTTAGACTTTGGTGTTGGTTCAAGTCCCATGCACTCGCCTTCTGTGTGGGACACTCAATGACTCGACCGTCTGCTCGGCATTCCCAAAGATCCATGCGAAACTGAGCCATGCAAGGCCAAAGTCTCATGTCATGAATCGGCACTTTCTGGGTTCCTTGTAAGCAATTTCCTCATGTCTCTAAAACATCCAGTCTGCAAACTAGACTGGCGTGCATAAGGTCAAGAATCTCTGTACAGTAGCTACTCTTGCTGAATGCTGCTTCGTATCTGCTTTGTTTTGTCCCTTTCCAGGTGTGGACTTTTTGCGTCAAATGACAAGGGACTTCCAAGGACAACCAAATACCAGTGCCGCTATGCGAGCGCCTGCAGGAATTTCTCCCAAACCGGAGAAGATGCAGCGCCTTCTACCTGAGCCTTAGCGATCAGCGACCACTATGCTGCCCACACGGGATGCCTAAATGAGCCACTCATTGACTCATCTCACACCAAGAATCAAGAGATATCAAGAGACCACCAGTTCAAACCCTCTACTCTACAGCTGAGATCAGCTGAGCCGCAATTTGCCCTTCTCCTTTGCACCTCCCTTTCCATCCTTTTCTACATCCATCATGTGGAAGATACGACTACGGCACAAAGCAGTAGATTTTGTGCGTGCATCCCACTGGGCTTACTACCACAGTGATCTCCGTTTTGCAGTCCGGCAGTGGACAAACTAGCTCATCGGCCGCAACCTGCGCCAAATCGATACTTCCACGGTGCTTTTACATCTGGCACTAGAAAGAGTGCAGATTGACAATGCAACCAGGATGGTTGCGAATTATTGTCAAGTTTTACATACTTACAGGGTTCCATCCGTTCCATCTGGCTCGGGGAATGCCAAAGCCAAACTCTCATGGTGTATTTGCCAGCCAAACTGCATGGGCTTCTCAATCTTCTCAAATCAGCCACGGCTTGCCTGGCCGTCCATGATCTTTCCAGACACATAGCTTGAAAAACAATTCGCACCTTGGCTGCACAAGGTGAGATGAAATGTCTGTGAAGAATATTGCTGGTTTGGGGGTTGCTTCAGCAAAGTGCATTGTAATATTATATATATATAGAGATTTAATTATATTTATATGATATTGGATTATATTACATAATCTATTCAAAGGAAAGGCTGTTTAGTTTGCCAAATCCTGATCAGGTCATCAGATCTATGTCGCACCTCTTGGGGACCTGGCAAAAGCGATGATCGCAGTCAAGTTGAATGGATCCATCCATTTTGACCTCCGCTAGACACGAAGCTATCGAAGCTAAGATGAATTCAAAGCTCATGTTTCAAAAGAATGTTTCAAATGAATTCAAATGAATGGTTGCATGTTCTGATGTTGAGGCCAAGAATGCTGGCCAGCTGTGTCAGTCTATTCTTCCTAGTGGCTACTGTACCTTTCCAGAATGTCTGGATCTCTGAGGAAGCACAAATTCAGACTCTCCAACAAGACTGACGACATGCACAGGGCCGTAAATGAGAACGGTCATTCATGTATTGCAATGTCCTTCAAGCACATCAAACGGCAGCAAAACTTCGATGCCAGCAACCTGCCTTTTCCAAGCAAACTGGACAAGAAAATCCCGTATCTTCAGCATCTTGTGCCTGCTCGCAGTGGATGGGCAAAGACATTGGATAGTCTTGATTTTGGTTGCCACACGACTTGCCTCTTGACAAGTGAATGAGAGAGCACACACATGCACACGCTATGCACATCTACTGGTATATACCATAATGCACAGCAAGTGCATCCAGCCTCGCCATATCTAGTCTCACAGGGAGCGGCAGGCGAAGTGAAGGGTGGCAAACCAACCTGCGCAATGATCGCAATGGAAGGCCCCAGAACTCCAGGGAGATTCAACGCCAACGAGTTACCTCACGGCTTGGGTGAGGTGTGAAGATCTCCTGACATGAGGCACACCATGGCACACCTCAAGTTCACATACTTTGCCACACATCCAGCAGTGGAAACAACGAAAGGACAAGGAAAGGCTATACGAACTGACACGACCGCATTCGGTTTCATTAGTTTCCAGTATGTTCAAAGCCAAAGCGACTTTCAGGATTTGGCAGGGTGAGAATAACTTGAATTGTCATTTTGGCATGCATTATATAATTTGACCGATGAAAAACAGTTTTTGAATGTTTTCCAAATGAATCTAAATGACAGAAATACAGTAATACCCATACAAGAATCAGTCTGCTCAAAGAAGCTTGCTCTGGCATTGAGGCCAGTTGATTGTCCTTACGCAGGATCATCATCGACATTATTCGCATTCACACTTCAGTCTTGCGGCGCTCCATTTTGTTCCGGCAAAGCAATGCGAAAGGTGCGGTCAGCTTTTCTGAAATCTTCAGAATTCTTCAGATACACTATGATACACTTACATTATCGGTACATTATCGTTGCAGTATCTGCACTTTCTGTGCTGATTTGATAGTTTCTGTGCTAGCTCGAGAGGTCAAGCTTTTGTGAAGCACAGCTGGCTACGGCAGTTCATCTTTGCAAACTCCCATGTCGCAGCCGGCCATTTCATATGTACATTGAGATATATTGAGATTGAATTCGATTAGATCAGGTCAAAACTGCCACGTTCTCCTTGAAGAGATCGGAGTAGTGTACCTCTTCGCAAAAATCTCCGGGTTCTCTTTGTTGCTTGGATTTCTACTGGATTTGTATGAATTTGTTACGTTTGTTTCGAAGGTTTTCATGTGATTTCCTACATCTGGTGGTCAGCCTGCTCTTCTTCCTTCGCCGCCCAAAAGGAGCGGTTCTCCGCCATGTTCTTCGTCGCCTCTTCAACCTGCATGAATCTCAGCACAGGCGAAAGCGATAGAGTAGAAACGATATGAAGCTGTAAGGGCGGACACACAAATGTTGCAGACGTCTGTGGTCTTGCCAAGGTTCAAACAGTAGTAAAGCAAAAAGATTTATGTTTCAATCAAGGAGGGTGCATTTTATATCTTTTTGCAATACTCCTCGCTCAGCAGCACCCCACAATCTATCACCAGTTCTGACTTTCTAACATGCATTACCAAGCAATACCAAAGAAAAGCACCGCAAGGCACGCGCTGATCCAAGCACAAAACATCAGAATCTGTTCAACATATACTATCATAAACATGCTTTAGAACATGCAGTTCTGCAAGGCAGACGGATCAGCGTACGACAAAACAGCAATGCAACGACTTAACCCCGGGACCCAGTAGTAGATCGGATATGACCGGATCATGCTCTGTAGCTTGCGCCTCTGGCAGTAGTTGAGCAAGAGGAGTGTAGTAGGGAGCGATGACGAAATCAATGAAGCCTTCGACATCTGTGCTTGGTTGTTAACAGCAAACAAACAAGCAGAGCTGCATCTCACAAAACATACAAAATCCAACGCGATCTAGACTACAACAAATCTATACCCTGTATGCTTACGCAGCAAGACACAAAGATCAGGATTCTTACCTTAAACTGGAGATAGTCTGGACATTCACAGGGAATCGAACATGATGTATCGGAAATCATTTCCATCTCATTGTGCGCAGGGGGACAGCCATGGTTTTGGCAGCGCCTAGTTGCTGCTTGGGAATGGAGTTTTCTCCAGCCGCCCGACTGCACATTGGGCTGACCTGGCTGTGATGTCATTTTTTGATTTTACAGTCCAGATTCTTTCTGCTCACAGCCCCCTGAGCTGGCAAGCTGCAGACTGGAAAGCTCAATGGAAGCTAAATGGCATCCTGAATTCAAGCAGCTATCCTGTCAGCTTTCATGCACCTTGTTTGCCCTATCATATAGATTATAGATTATTATAGCATCTATGGCATACCCTTCCGCTTTGAACTTCTCCAGGTCTTTGCCTCAATATTCAAGCGCATCTCTTCGTCGCCTTGCGCCCAGAACTCATCAACGACCTGAGAGCAGCTTCTGCAGCGAACTGGCTGTATTTCCAAGGGAACCATCTGAACAAAACCATGTGCAGTAGCATGATCCAAATGGTTTTTGAGAGTGGCAGTAAGTTTGATCACAAGACAAACATAAACTAAGTATATATATTTGCACTACATCATTGCTGGATGATTCAATGGGTCTTCGGCCAGGCTGTGCTAGGTGTCCCAAATTAAACACTGGACTGGACAAACACTCAGGAGCAACTATTAATTATGTATCTATCTATCGATCTATCTATCTATCTGTCTATATATATATATCTGTCTATCTATCTGTCTATCTACCCCTATCTATCTCTATCTATCTCTATCTATCTCTATCTATCTCTATCTCTTTCTATCTCTAACTATATTTTTATTTCTTTCTCTCTCTTTCTCTCTCTCTCCCTCTCTATCCATCCATCCATCCATCCGTCCATCTATCCATCCATCCATCGATCTATGTATCTATCGATCTATCTATGTGTCAGTCTATCTATCTATCTGTCAATCTATCTAGCTATCTATCTATCTATTAATCTAACTAATCTGATCTTATCTTATCTTATCTTATCTGTCTATCTATCTATCTAACTAGCTAATCTTATCTATCTATCCAATCTTATCTTATCTTATCTAATCTAATCTAATCTAATTTAATCTATCTATCTATCCATCTATCTAATCTTATCTATCTATCCAATCTTATCTATCTATCCAATATTATCTATCTATCTATCTATCTATCTATCCATCTATCTATCGATCTATCTATCTATCTATCTATCTATCTATCTATCTATCTAATCTATCTATCTAATCTATACCTATCCATCTATCTATCTATCTATCTATCCATCTATCCATCCATCCATCCATCCATCCATATATCTATCTATCTATACATACATATATATATATATAATATGTATACATACCACTACATATCGAAATGCCATAAAGCGATGACATTGCAGAAGGTACGAAGACAACATCGAGACCATCGACTGCTCACGCCAAAGAGCCCTTTGCGTCCAGTAGAGCATCATGGCTTTGGGCCTCAGCCATAGCTCATCCGGTTTTCCCTTTGAGCTTTGACAAGATTTAGCAGCACGTTAACATGATTGTGGCACGGGACATCGTGAATTACAAAAGACATGGATCAAATTGAAACCCAGCTATGCCATGGAGGAGGCTGCAAGGAGTTTTCCACCAGTCTGAATCCCGCTAGATTCAACGATAAGTATAGGCAACAGCACGCAGTCCATTCAACAAGTTCACCCACCTTCAGATCTTTGAGCTCATGGCTTACAAGGATTGGAGATGTCTGCAGCATGCACAACGGCTTCCAGCAACTCAAGGGCTTCTCCCACTGCCTGGAGCTCCATCGGAGGCATTGACATATAGGCATTGATGATCATTGATCCAGATTGATCCATATTGATCCTTCCCTGGCAGCGCTAAAACATCGATCCGCATGTTAGTGTAATTGGGAACATCAATTTTATGTAATCGATACCCGTTTAAGTTTACCAATTTTCAACCTGGGCATGCACCTGCAGTACCTGTCCCATTCTCAAAGCTCAAGCTGGAGCTTCTGTTTTTCATTATCTCTTCTGCCTAACTAGGGCATGCTGGGCATACTACCCGGAGGCTCGCCCGTTTTCTGCCACTGCCTCTGTCTGACTTGGATTGTCCCTGGCCTTGGTCGCAAACTTCGGCCCTGATGACTTTCACACATTGCTGTACGAAAGGCTCTGCACAGGCATAGGCTCTACTTGCTCGAAATTTCAAGTAAATAATAATATATAATAATAACATCAATAATAATAATAACAATAATAATAATAGTAATAATAATAATAATAATATCAATAATAATGATAATAAATGTATAATATATAGTGATATATAATATAGTAAAGATATGTAAAGATATAATTTCCCGGGCACTGGATGGGAATAGCAAGTGTGGGATAGAAATCATGCCTGCATCTTCCAACAAAACATGACGACAAGCGCTCAAGCTCAAAACTCGTCAAACGTCGTCAAACTCAAGAGCATGCCAAGTCAGCTGAGGTAATAGTGACCCGTGCACTATGGTGCACTATGGTGCACTATGGTGCACTATGGTGCACTATGGTGCACTATGGTGCACTAGCATCATGACATGACAAGCAAATTGGCAAATAGGCCGGCCCCTTGGTTGCTGACGGCCAGTCGGTTGTTGAGAGCCTTCTGGTGCTGGTTGTGCTTGGTCATATCCGTGCACAAGACGATGTCAATCACTCCCCTGCGGAATTAGTGAAACAAGATTGAAACAAGTCCCTTCAAAATCTTCAAAGACTTTCATGATGTCATGATCTGTTGCCACTGTCTGGTTGGATCTGATTGGGTAGAGATCGTGCCTCCGAACATATTGCTGCAGATTCACAGATTTCTGAGCACCATCTGGAAGAAAGTTACTCCGCAATTGGGAGAGCCAATTGTACCGTGCGTCCTGGTAGGAAGGGATGATTCCTAGCCTCAAGCGGGGGCCCACCATCGATCCCTCACCCAGACAGATTTTGATTTGACCGGAAAGTAGGCATTCGGAATCCGGGCGTATCTTATGTGCCAGTAGATCCTTGTGTCCTCGACTTTATGCTTATGTCTATGCCTAGCTTTAAGCGATTGAAGCGCACCTTCCATAGTTCAATCATAATTGTTTATCTTGCCCATGTCCAACAGTTTGTGTTTCATCTTACTTCTCGGTGTGTGTGTGTGTGCGCACGTGTCTCTGTGTTCATCCGGGAGCATGCGGCATTTGTCTGTCGTGGATTTCATCTGGCTTTAAGATCTTTACAGATGGAAATGCGTCAACGTGAATTCGCTGACACGAAACAACACAACCAGCTTTCAGGAGAAACCCAACTCAACCATCCCAGATATCCCAGATATCCCAGTGTCTCCTTGACCATGGCTTGGAAGGCTGATGCCACGTGCATGTTCTCTAGAACGCTCTTGTCATTGTAGGTAACGGCCAATGGGCTCATTGTCTTGGTGTGGAACAAGTTGTTCCTGGCAAGTTTCAGCGCACTACCTGACAACCAAAAAAGCTGCACCCATGAAGTGGATTGCGTGTTCTTCTCTAGGCAATCTCAGAGTATGGATTGCTCAGATCTTTCGACAAGACTGCGGATGGGATTGAGTTGCAGTGGTGAAAAGCTTTCATGGCCTCCCCGGGTGACCAACATCATGGATTGCGCAGGAGATGAGAACCTCAAGACAGTGATAAGGAATTGCATGTAGTTCCAGGCTGTCCTCCTATCCAACAAGGGGCAGAATACATGACAGAAGATCGACAGGACTGGGGACATTTGAGCCTTGTATCAGGATCATCCGACTTCCTACAGATTTCAGGTCAACATGGTCAACAACACATGAACACATTGGCAACCTGGTAGGATTGGTAGGACTATCCCATGCTGATTCTCTACGACTCTCTGAGCTCTCAACCATGACGTGGTCAAGATCTGAGACCTCCCCAGAAAAAGTCAAGCTTGTGGAACAGCCGCCGGAAAGGGTATCTTAGGGTGTCTGAGTCTTCACTTCTACCACTAAAAGCAAGAAAACACAAAACCTCATCAAGATCATCAAGAGCTGCACAAAATAATCCAAATACAGCATATTTGACAAGAGTCTCCTGGACGATCCTCTTCAGGGTACTGTTGATATGGTATGATAAATTATATATATATACTGTATATTACTGTATATACGGTAATTCCTGCTGAAAGGCAATCTGCACCTTTGCGGATTTGATTCAGCATGTTATCATGAAGATTTACTTGAATTCCAGGATTCTTCCCAACACAAGCATCCTAGTTAAAACGTATGCCCATTAGATCTATTGCCTGGTGTGCGACAATCTCACAGATAATTTTCAACAAGCTATTGATATTGATCCAACATATTATAGTGTACAGACATATATTGCGATCGTAATATGTATACCTTGGATGATATTTATTCTCTTGATCCAACTTCCAAACTCCGCAGCGTGGCCACTGTGATCTCCGCCTGTTCAGCCAGCGCCGGTGCACGAAGGAACCACTCCTCCCGGGCAGGTGCAATCCGTTGTGGTTCCATTGTCAAGGTTTCACACAACCCCCGGTGTCCACAGCTGCCCTTGGTAACCCTTGGTAATCTTAAATATATAATTTCCATGGTGTCTGTGTCTCAAGCAGGAGAATGCCAACTTGCACGTATACAATCATATACAAGCATGGGCCATGGGGTGGTGAAATGTCCGTTGATTGGTACCTCTATGTGCCTGGTTGCCTTGAGGACCTTGTTTCTTAAATCGCGATTCCTCTGGACTTGGTCTTAAAATGTTTCAAACTTTAAAATAAAATTCAACTAAAAGTTCCAACGTCCATGTCGGCTGGGACAAGAAACATGCAAAGGAGTCAGTGAGTTCCTTGTGATGTCAGTGGATCAAAAAGGTCTATGTCTGAGGACTACTCGATTTGCTGTGTGCGTGTGTGTGGGTGTGTGCCTGTATGATTGTGTACTGTACATCTACGCTGTAGTCAGAAAAGGTCAACAATTATGGAACATCAGTAAGGGACCGTAAGGGTGTCAAACCCTGCACCCCCAGCAGCTAAAACAGGTCTCCATTGTCATCATCACATCTGCAGCATGGATTGCTGTATGGTAAGGTAGCAGAGGTGAATACCTCGATGGTGTGGAGCAAAGAGCAGGGAAGTGTTCAAGGCCACATTTGCACAAAGTTTGAGGATGGTGCCCGGTTGCTGTAGTACTAAGTCAATGGTGCGGCACCAGCCCACACGTCTCGAACCGTTGTCTGGATTTGCTTGAACCCCGATTCGCTAGTTTTGATCATGGCACAGGTGAGATGCATGTGGATTTCCAAACAAAGGAAGGTCATTTCAAACATGTCCTACAAACAAGTTGTGGCTGGATGGGTGCAGCGGAACATTCTGAACCAAATGTCCAACTAAGGTACCGGTAACATAACATAATGATTCCAAACCACGGACGTTTTGGTATAGGTGAGTCTTCCCTTGCCAGGTCGCATCTCTTCCATTTTGCCCAAGAAGGCGAAGAGCGCTTTGTTGAAATCTGCCTCTGCCAAACGTTTCATACCAGCCAAAGAGACATTGTGACAATGCTACGTACGCATGCTACTGTAGAAGGGTGAGAAAAGTCAAACAGACTTGTACCTGCAGCCCGTGACCAATGTTTGAAAAAGAGATTTTGAAGGCCACGAGTAGCGCGTGATAAACCATGTCGAGCCCGGAAAAGAGCAGATGCTCTCTCGATCCTCAATATCCTCAAATTTTAGCCGTAGCTTTCCTGCTTAGATCTTAAATATCTTAAGTTATCCCACCTTGAATTTCTACCCGTTCCATTCCAGGATCTGCCAGGTCGACAGCCATCAGCATGGCACGCCTCGGAATGGGCCAGGTTTCCTTGCTGCTCCACCTTCTCCAGAAGACTCTGCTGCTTCACCGCAGCCTTGAAAAGTCCCTGCATCAACGAGCACCAATGAGCACAGGGCCATGGGGTTGATGGCCCATCTGCAAAAGAGCCAGAGTTCATCAAAATTCAAGGATCGTCTGTCATGACGTGTGATCTATGTCAAAACGAATAGTCACATTAAATGATTGTTCCAAGTGCCAGGGTTCGAACCAGGCAGCAGTGCGCCTGCAAAAGGTGTCCCTTCATTCCGGGTAGTTGGGCGTAAGCCACAGCGTCGAAATCCAACATTCCGATGTGCTCAAACAAGTGCGCAGCCTTCAGGGGCGGACCCTCAAAATCCCGTAAAAAGAGACAAGTTTGTTTATTGCATTTGGTTCATCTGGCCCCATGTAATGAGTTGAGACTGTCAACGAACGATTTTTTTCAAAGTGTTACATAAGATGAGTTCGGATTTGGCCCGTACAAATCTCTACAAACAAAATGCAATAGAAGATCAGTGGGCGCCTCAGTGTCGACGTTCGTCAGCCTTGCTTCAACTGAAAGGGAAGCGTCCTTCCAAGATCTTCCAAGATCTTCCAAGGATCCAAATGATCCAAGGTCACAGGCAGCATTTCTGACATTTTCTGACTAAACGTCTCTGGGAAGTATGAAATGACATTCTGGCTGTGATTCTCGACAGCATGTGATGTTTTTAGAGAAACAAAGTGTGAGATGTGGCACTGCAGCTTTTGTGATGCGATAATCCCTTATATCAATTTATATCACTGTCGATGATCAATGATGCCAAACTTGTTGCCACTCAGCGCCCTCCCAGTGCTGTGTCCTCATCAGCCAGCCTCCTGAAAAAGGTCAAAGACACTGCAATGTACCAAAGGCCGTGTTCAAGAACTATTGAAAAATAATCTGCAAGTTGCTGCAAGCTTTTCCATTGACATAAGATTTGAGGCTCTGACCCAGATGAGACTGTCCCTGACATGGCCGAAACAGCTTCTGACACGCTGCTTCTGCGCGAATGCGGTACAGCACTTTCCGGATTTGCCTCCAGCTGTGCTGCTCAGCTATGATCAAACATCACGGTTGGGGGATCTTTGAATGGGGGCAAAACAACCGACTGTGATCGAGCTGACCAGTTGCTTTGCAGAACATAACAATGATACCAGCTGATGCCACAGCCTTTTCAAACGACAGCATTCACACTCGCCTCTATAAAAGTTTCAACTAGCCATCGCCGAGATAACGACACAGACTTGGTCTTTCCAACCTGCCGAAGGGGTGACTAACTTCACAGAACAACATGAATCAAAGTGCTACGGGGTCCACTTTGCCCACTTGCCGTCTGACAATAGTCCGAAGCCTTGCAAATGTCCAAGTGGCTTTGTTCTTGACGGAACTTGTCACCGGGTGTCAAAAACATGCTGGATCTGTACTCACTTACACAATGGTTTGCATGCAAATACCTGCGGTTCCTGCAGGCTGTGATAAGCTGTCATTCACAAGGGCTGGAACCTTTGGCTGGGCAGTAGCAGAAGTGGAGCTTGAAGGGAAGCCAAGAAGCAAGCTAAAAGCCAAAAGCAAAAGTAATACGATCATTACAATTCAACACGGCATATTAAAAGATACATATTACTGTAAAGGATATTAAATAACATTTAAAGCTATCTAAAGCTCGCTCATTGTGATGCTATATGATCCTGCAATTCAATGCAATTCATATCTAGAGACCGGCTCTCAGTGCACCGACTCTGCGGTCCCAGCGCCTGAAGTTCTTCGCGTAGCTCCTACACACTGGGGCATCACTGAGCTCCACGCGACAGGAATTCGATTTGCCCTGTCACTCCAGTGCCCTGGTATATCCAATGTATATCCCTGGTAAGCCCTGGTATATTTCGAACTCTGCGGGTCACTGGTTTTCTCCTTCATTCTCCTAGGGTTGCATGTCACATTAGTTTGAAAAAATTGGCACGATTATTTTCCAAACCGAGGCATTGGACAGCAAGTATGGTGAGCCACTAGCAGATACTGTTTGCATCTTTTTGCATTGAGCAAGTGCAAGTTCCCACTGAGTTCGCAAAGGCAGCTGTAAACGATGTCACATCCTCCAAGCTGCTTTTCTCGTCTGGCACGCTGGGCCTTGCTCACCAGGACTGTTAGAATGGAAACATGGCAAGGCAAATTAGAAGCGCCATATGGGATGAGAGTGAGATTTGGCAGTCAGAAGTTCTACCATGTTCTACCTATCAAATGTGACATCAGCAATCAAATGCTTTTGCATGCTCTTGCCATAGATGTCCCATGATTTCCCACCGTTGCCCACTGGATCCAGTATCTCTGGGCCTTAACAGTTGCTGAACGGCACTCTCTAGGGATGAAAGCCGTTCCAAAGCTTCCTCTTCAACACACACTTGAAACATACAGGTGTGCTGTGCCAAAGTGCGCCAAAAGTGGTGCCATGTGGTACTATGTGGTACTATGTGGTACTATGTGGTACTATGTGGTACTATGTGGTACTATATATGTGGTACTATTACAGTAGCAAACGATGTGGTCACAACAACCTTGTGCCTTCCAAAATGGTGCGAACAATTGGTGTATAATTTATAATACAAAATCTCATAGATGCCAAAAAAACACCAGCTGTCAGCTCGTGACTCCTCCATCTCCCGTCGACAAGCGCGAGATGTCCACCAACTGTCCAGGACTTGCTGCATGCTGGCGCGGATAGCCGTGGTGCAACCTGGAGCGACAAGGGAACTGTAACAACCACACAATGCAGCAGCTCATTAGAAGTGGGCACCATGGATGGAAATCAAGACTTGCCCTGCACCCCAGTACAGGTTCACTCACTTCAAACCAAATACAATTTGTCTGTCTGCTCGTGCGACTTGAAAGCACTTTTTCTACGGGATGCGGCTGTTTCATAGTTCCGCAAAGTGGAATGACAGAGCACGGTGAAAATATAGCTTTGCCAGTGTGGTGATTTGGGCTTAGCTTAGCTCGTGGAGTCATGCACTGGACAGTGTTCACTTCAGCATGCTCTTTCCGGGATAGGGTGCTTTGTGTATGAGATGGAGACGGACTTCGACGCTACATAATTGGTGCGTGGGCCTCATTCTAGGTTGGTTATTTTTTTCAGTGAGTCAGTAGTCACCTTGATCCAGTGGTTTTCCGTTTTCATTCTCTTCATGCTGACGTTGTCAGCCTCGTCGTTGTATGGGAATTGTTGACACTCACCAGGTTGCCACGCGAACTCCATCAAACTGGTCTGCCCTCTGTATCCTTCTGCAATCTTCTGTGGCATTGTGTCCCGGCCTTGAATGTTCTCTCGCCCATCGTTCGAACAAGGGCTATCAACCTGGCCCAGTCAGACGAGTCAGTGATTTCCGACAGTCTAAATGAAAATTACACAAAATTACGATAAAGATCTATAAAAAATTATAAAAGTATCTGAAAGTAGTAAGTTCTTTGCAAAATTGCCCATTTTGGCTGACTATTGATTGCTCAGCTGCAGTTGAACTCCATTCCAGGATATTCAGGTGCATAATGTGCATATGTAATAATTAAGTATGGATGCGGTACTGTGACAGGAATGCAAAGTCGAAAGCAGTGGCAGCAAACTCTGCTCCAAATTCTTGCTGCAAGCCAAATCTCCTTGTGAGCGCAGTTACACCGCATCACACCGCATCGTGTCAAGCAGTCCAGGTGCAGCGGTTGCTTGTTAACTACCAGTAGCCGCAGCCACGACTAGCATGGGGTCACTAATTGCTTTGATTATCCTTCATATTCCTTTATTGACATGTCATCTTGTCCGGAAACAAATATGGGGTGGTTTGTGAGACAAATTGAAGTCCCAAAGTCCGCAACATCGTACTTTCAAGGACTTGCGCCATGCTGCTCCCACCTTCAACCCCACCAGTGCATCACATCGCCATGACACCGGCACCTGGCTACCAGTGGAAAGCTGCACTTCCTGTGAGGACAGGCCTTCTCTCCTGATGCGATTGTCAACAGCATCGAAATATCATGAAATGCACAGGACTGCTGGTTGATTGAGGGTGCACCCCGAGGGTTTCCACCCCATGCTTTTGAACAATGGAACTGCAAAACCAGATGCCGTTTTTTTCGCGGCTCTGGTGAATTCAAATGCTGAAAGGATCTGAAAGGATCTAGGATAAATTTATGTATAAACGCCTGTATATATAAACATGTATTAGTATAAACTATAAACGGTGTGAAAAGGATTGAAATATCTTGAAACGATATTACATCCCCAGCCCTGGAAGAGTCCTGGACGACTGAGAAGGAGCCCCTCCATCCGCTCCATCACCATTCTGGCACCTCAGGCCGATGCTCAAAGAAGTGAAAGTTTCGGTGAAAGATGGTTAAAGGTGGGGAAAGCAATGGATAATTCATTCAATGTCCATTCAATGCCCTTCTTCTTTCCAAGCCCAATGGGCAAACAAATGAACACATGGTCGGCAAGCTGTCGTTGCGCACCGTTTTGGCTAGGTGGGCGTCACAATCACGGATGTAAAACAGCCATGCGCTGCTTTTTGAGAGCTACAGGTGATCCATACAGTCAGCTCACTTTTTCAGAGCCTTCTTCACTTCCTCAGTTGTCAAGGCTGAAGTCATGGATGGTATTGTCGAGGACTTCTGATCATGAAGCCTCATCTATTCATGAGGACCGTTTCCCTTCCCCCACTAGATGGTTGGCTGGACTTTGTTGCAGCTTCGGCACATTACACAAACATTATCGAGCTTGCTGCATGATTATATCGTGTGCTGCGCCCATCAAAAGACAACAATCATCAACAACCCATGTCACTGATGACTCATCGTAGGCCATCCTTTCTCCAATTTCCCTCGCGGGCCTTAGCTCGCTTCTGCTTGGCGCACTTGACCTTGAAGCGCTCGAAGTCAGTCATGCCCTTGCGGGCCTCCTGCACAGTCCCAAGGAAAATTTATGGAAAAAAAAAAGAGCCTATCCCAACCGAAATCATGGCGAAATCTCCAAACCGAACAAGCCACAACAAACCATATCCATATCATTCCATATCCATATCCGTATCATAATAAACCACTCACTCGTGGCCTCATCTAGGAACTGGGGTCTCTGCGTCTCAGTTTTGATCATCAACATCCTTATACACAGTGCTTGAGATGAAACGCATGGGCATGTTTAGGTGTTGGTCGATAAGTCATTTCACTCAAGCAGTTGTGGGCTCTTCACTTCCCTTATCTTCCCATATGTTCCCTTCCTTTCATACTGACAGTTACTGGTTTGCACGCAACATACACAACTCTAACACCGGATGCTTGGCCAGGCCAGGCAGACCTGTGTCTTCAGCTTCTTGCCCCAAGAGCTCGCCCAGAACTTGTCGATGTTCTCACTTTCTGCCAGCTTCTTCTTGAGCACCTCTTGGCACCAGAGATACACACAGATACACACGGGACATATCGGGACATCAAAAAATATCCTTCAAGTCATCCTTCAAGTCAACCACAAGGTCTGAATGGCGGGATGGCCTTTGGAAGAACAAGGGGATGACAAAAAGTGGCAAGGGCATGGACCAATCAGAAGAGTCCCTCAAAAATACAGGCCATTGCAGGCAGTATCAGTCGGCAGGGTAAGTCTCATAAATAGTCATAAATTATCCATGCGCAGTGGAAAGCAAAGCTCCCTGGAACTGAAAATCCAGATGTAGTGACTGTGCTGAATGCGTGTGGCCCCCTATGAATTCAAGATTCGTCAAATTAGATCCGTAGACATGCTGAGGCAATGGGGCGATGGGAAGACCGAACATCACAAGCCAACAAAACAATGCCAAATCCGTTGACAAGTAGAGTATGAGTACAACGCAAGTGCAGAGGATTTCTGCACCTTCTGCCGCTAAGCTACAGTATGACATCATATCTTCTAGCTGCCGGTGGCTACTCTTCAAACCCGCCACAGTTTCCCCAGGGCTCCTTCTCACGGATACCTCTCTTTGCAGCAAACCTGGCACAAAAAAGTTCCAACTGAAAATGGTGGAAACCAGCGCTCTCTCAACCCACCTGAGATAGAAATGTGATGAAACGTGGAGACAATCCAATGTCATGCCAAAGCTCCTTACTATTCCTATCAGATCCCATCATGGGATACAAAAAAGGGATAAACAAGGTTGCTTCTCAGCCATGGTTTTGGATTGATCCTGCACTGGTCACAGTGAAGATCCCTTGGCGACCCACCTTGCCTGAAGTCGGTGAGGCTCAAGCGCTTGATGGGCATCATGTGTCGTCGCACACCGGTGAGCTCCTGGTGTGAGATGTGTGAGGCTCTGGACCAGATCTATTCCAAATGGCTGAGGTGTTCTCAAAACGTCAGGAGACTGAGAAGTTGAGCTGTTCTCATAATATCATATAATATCTCTAGTTCAGTCTAGTTCCCCTTGTGATATTGCAAGTCATGCAAGCCATGCAGCAATTGAATCCACATCACCACACTTGGCACCTCTGGTCCGTCCACGACCTCATCAAATCTGCATGATACGAAAGTAATCTAAAGGATTATAATTTATAATATACAAAACAATACAAACACTGAACAGAAAACACAAAAGAAATGATACAAAAGGAAACGAAAGGACCCTGCACTGCCAAGAAATCAATCCAAATGAACACTGGATGCATAGCTCTGAGCTTGAGGCGACGCGCTTCTGGTCCACAATGTCAGTGATGGTGCAAAGCTTCCCCTGCCATTTTTGGATTCCGTTTCCCAAGGGCACTTGTCCCTTTTATATACATCGATTCCATATTCTTGCATGTTTTGGTAAAGAAAGCAATCAGAATTCCACTTTTTTAAGCAAACAGAATTCCACTTTTTTTCCACTTTTTTAAGCAATCAGAGAACAAACATTTAGAATTTAGACGAAATTGATGGAAATTGCTTGCCTCAGGTTATCCCTTTGTCCCCAAACTGCCGGGAGCACGGTGCAAGGTCCGTAGGTGATCAGTGCCAAACGGCCAGGCTCAACGAAGCGCTTGAACATAGACATGGTCTCCAAAGTTCCTCTGTTTGCAAATCCAAGCGTTCCTTGCTGTGACTCCACGAAACCGCTTCGGTGTTCGGGCCAATACAGCAGCAGAGACAACACGTCCAATTTTGACCAGTGATGCAGGTGACATTCCGAAACTTTTGTTGGAATTGAGAATCGGCGGATAGATTGATGGAGTTCTGTGTAGACTCAGACAACAGAATATAATAAGTGATGCAGCGATGCTATCATGTCTTTTCTTCCCATATTTCAGATTGGCAGAAACACCATACTCTGAGATGTCCCAATCACATCCAATCACAAGAGTCTCCTGAGATCTCCTGAGCCTCCAACTCATCAGAAGTCATGACTCCAGTCAGTCTGTAGTGAGAAGATGTGAGAAGGGAGGCGGTACAAATGGTACAATACAAACCTGCAAAAGCCGGTGTTTCTGCATTGCTCGGAAAACGGTCTGAAGAAGTATGAGAGCAGAAAAACTGTGGACGGCAGCACGGAAATCATGTGACGCTTTGGGCATGACTCTTGTCTGTCAAAAAAAAGCAGATGCAACATCATCCAATTCGGGTTGATGTTCAAGTTTCCAGGCTCTTAAGGGTTGTTCTCTTTCTGCAAAAGCATCCCGGATTTTGCACAAATTGCTTGAGCCGAAGAAACAGTGGCATCAGATAAAGACTTGAGGCAACAGATGGCAACAGCCCCTGGATGGATGCCATGCTTGAGGGTTGCAAAGCCGTCAGCTTCACGAATTCCAGAAGTTCGGATTTGCCAAGAGTCCACAGACAGGGACTAACACTTCGTGTACAACAGCTTGGGTGAAACTGCCAAACACAATCATTGAACAAGGGTCGCTTCCGCTCGCCTCTGCCACTTCTAGACATACGGCCGTGTCTTTCCCTGCGGTCGTCGTGGCTGTGGCTCTCCTTCGCACCTGCTGCGCAGAGGCCCAGGGGCGTTCGGGTCAGTATCCGACTCGAGCCGGTGAGATCTTGTCAGAGGATGACAGATCTAAAATGTTCGCTGCATTGCGTGATACTGATATTGCGTGTTTCAGTTTTGAACTCTATACGATTCTCTGAGAGCTCTGGCAAATCATTGTTGCAATATGTTGCAATTGCGGGGGCAAGAATCTTCTAGCAGGATTCGAGTTGAAATTTGGCATCATGTGCCTTCTGGAAGTTGAAAACTAACAACAAGTAGTGAAAAAGCAGCCAACCATGCTTTGGCCACAAGGCTTTGATGCATGTTCATGCATTTTCTGTAATTTCTCCGATCTCATCCAGAGCGTTAAGGTTAAGGACAACAAGAGTTTAGTACCAACCCGTCTAGATCGTCTAGTAATAGTAGGGGAAATTCAAGACAAAAGCTAGCACTGTCTGCTCTTGCCCCTGGCTTTGTTGCACTGCTCCTTTCCATCTTGTTAGTAGGACTGTTAGTAGGTGCAGCCGGTGGAGCTACTTTGGGTATCTTTTAATATCTTTTATGCCACAAATATAGCACGAAGTCAAGCCTTGTGCGGAGCAGCCACTGGTTGGATGTTGAGGATGTAGCAATGTCTCTGGCGGTCCCAGCCCCGGACTTCTGCGGGAATCCAGAGGTTGTAGGAGGTACTGCAAACAAGCAGCTGCCAAGGCTGAACCATGCTGAACCACTGTAAATGGATGTAATAAATGGATGTAAATGGCACAGAATTGGAAATGCAAGCATCATTTTGATTGTCTCACTGCAGCAAGTTGGTTTCAGGTCGCAAAATTGTTGTGGCAAGAAATGACAACAAGTCATGAGATTGTCACGTTAGTCTGCTGTGGATCTGGTTTGTATGCTGAAGAATGGCACTAGATCATAGATTATAGATGTTTCTCTTGCAGGCTGAACTCTTGATTTTGCGCCTGCCGAGCAAACTAAGACATCAATTTCTTTGCGCCTGAAATACTCCACCAGGTCCCCTGTCTCAAAGCGTGTCACCTCTGAATTTGGACAGCTCGGACAGGCTGAAGGTGCAGCCAGACAGGGCAAAAATGGTCAGGCAAGTTTCAGGATGTTTCAAATAGTCGTTTGGATTGGCCACGGCACTGTATCATCCAGACTTTTCTGCCAGACTGGAGCTCCTGAGGCTGGGAAGCAAATAAAACAAAAATCACTCAGAACAGAGATGCCAAAAAAATGGATCCCACACTGTAAGGACAAACAAGTATGGTACAAACTCTTTTTGGATATTTGAGCGTGTTGTTGAGGACAACCCTACAATCCAACAGATTACAGAGCTTTCAGGTACCCGCATCACTTTGGGCATCAGTTGACACATCGCTTTGGGCACCAACCTAAGATGCCTCACTCCTCACACTTTGGACGCTCACTTTGAGAACAAGACTACGCATCACTTTGGGCACACACCTCAACCACCCTGCACTTGAAGAAGGGCCACGACACCTTTAGGGTTTATATGATATGTTGTTGCGCCGTGCTACGTACGGAATGCGCCCGAGGCGATGTATGAGTTCGCGCCCGAAGCGATGCACGAGTCCGCGACCCAAGCGAGACCCTTGCCCACTAGACAACTGCCGGAGCCAACCCATGTCCCAACATGTCCCAACCATTCCCCAGGTTAGGTGATCAGCTGATCTCCTTTGAAGCGGTCGTCCGTGGCATTGGCCAATGGCCGCACCTGGCTACCCAGGCCCCGAGGCCCCAAGGTCACTCGTGTAGCATGGTGCAGGATCCGGATCTGCACCTTTTCAGGATCAGCAGCCGGATGGACATCCAGTTGGTAGACACCTCACAGCTGGACACGAGACGAGCAGTTCTGGCTGCTGGTTCTTGCATAGTCTTGGTACTTATGTGATTAGAAGGGATTACCCGTGAGACTCCGTTCCAACTTGATGCACTGCTCTACTGCAAACTTTTCCAAACTTGATGATTCCCTGCCTCTGCTGCTGTCGAAACCCAAGACCAGTGCGGGCATCCACCTGAAAATAAAAACATGTCACATCACATTCATTCACAGTCCAGCTCATTGCTCTTTATCAATCTTTATCAAGGATTTAGGCCAAATCTGCACTGACAGTCTCGCAGATTGACCTGGGAAAATATGGAAAAATGACGAGCTCATGCCAAAGAAGTGGCTACTGAGTGAGAGGCCGGGAGAAGGTCTGGCTAAAGTACTCCACCTTACTTGAGTCAACATATTGAAGATCAAAGAAGCAAATGGGTGGTGAGGGATCATGAGTTTTCAGGTACGCCTCCCTGAAAGCGGCGTGTGTTCATCACTTACTGTAGAGAGTTGTTCATGATTGTTCTATGCGCAAGACTTTCAAAAGTAGGCAAGCTACTTCACTCAAATTTTCGTTAGTTTTCACCAAAATCAATGAACATGTCCAAAATGTTTCGCATGTTGCCAGTTTTTAGAAGCCACCCAGCTGAGTCTGGCAGCTCTTTGCCCAGGCTGCAAGACCTGCTGCACGAGCTCTACTGCTCTATGCTCTCAGCATCTCTCAGCAGGCTCTCAGCAGGCTCTTTTTGTCGTGGAATTTTGTCAGAGAAGCATGAGACGGTGACAAAGCATACAAAATCTACGTGCAGTAAAAGCATGTAAAGGCAATGTAATGTGTCCAATTCACAATGACTACAGAACATGACGTGCAAGATATTCCGTGAAGTATCCTCAAATTTAGACCAAGGATGCCAGCGCTGGAGTCGGGCCTCTGCCCCTTCCATCATGCGAAGGCGCACCCTAGAGAGCCCTCAGGAGCCCAAAGGTGGTGATTTTTGGGCAAGCTGTGCGATTCATCACAACAAACTGTGTAGAGACATGCAGCAAAGAATCCCGGTGGAAAGCAGCTGGTTTTCCAGTATGTGCTGGTGAGGACGTATCACAACTCTGACAGCACCATACAAGAACTGGAATGTGATGAAATGAAGAAGCGCCGCTCTTATCACGACAAGACTGAGGAAAAAAATGTGCACATAAAAGGGCAGCATGCACACATCGCCGCAACTTAGAAATTGGCGGCAGTGATGTTCAAATTATTCAGTGTTCACAGTGCAATTCTACGGTGCTCATTGGCCAAACATCACAAGGTCATCACAAGTCTCTCTGAAGGGCCCAGTACTATCTCCCCCATCGAAGCCAAAGAACTCAAGGATCACGAGATGAATCTGTTCTTCGTGGCACAGGAATCCGCAGTGCCCATAGAGTTGCACCTGAAGCAGAAAAAGTATGACATACCAACAGGCACGGTGCCCAGGTGGACTTAGGAGCACTTTGAAACCACAACAATTATTATCAATTATGTAAAAAGATCTACATGTACTACAAAGATGCACAAAGTACATACCAGTACACAGTGAAGTGATTTCTGCCGCTTGCCCCCCGCTTGCCCCCCGCTTGCCCCGCGCTTGCCCCGCGCTTGCCCGCGCTTGCCCCGCGCTTGCCCCGCGCTTGCCCCGCGCTTGCCCCGCTTGCCTCGCTTGTGGCGGCGATCAGTGATTTCGGCCGCTTGCCCCGCCGCTTGCCCTACTTGCAAACCGAGGGATGATCGGTGGTTCATGCTGTTTGCCCCGCTTGCCCTGCTTGCCCCGCTTGCCCTGCTTGCCCTGCTTGCTCCGCTTTCCCCGCTTGCCCTGCTTGCCCTGCTTACCCCCCATACCCATCCATACCCCGGCAAGTGGGTCAAGTGGGTCGAGTGGGTCGAGTAGGGCGAGTGGAGCAAGTGGGGCAAGTGGGGCGAGTGGCGGTTTTCAGTTAATTTTCCTCGTGGGCGCCCGCAATGTACCCAGTCAATGTACCCAGTACCTGCAAAAGATGTTCGCTGCATCTAGGCGACCTGGGGATGCTAAGTGTTGATTGTAGTCAAGCCCTTCCTTCCGCTGTCTGATTCAGCAACGCGCTTTCAAAACTGCAACTAAGACTTGAAGACCAACCATCGGACTGAGACACTCAAAATCCGCCCACACCGCTTTGGCGGTGAAGGCGTGCTTATTGGGGGGCAACAGCAACACTAAATGCTCAATGACATTTGTTAATATAGCAGTCGCTATATCAGCTTTAGCTGGGGGGG
>Ga0126342_10005223_pt1 | contig 22562 bp, 18 predicted proteins | sample Cyp1metagenome_FD_92528 | JGI IMG/M metagenome (GOLD analysis project Ga0126342, IMG submission 92528) | Coral microbial communities from Lord Howe Island, Old Settlement Bay, Australia - Cyphastrea 1 metagenome | ecosystem: Host-associated > Invertebrates > Cnidaria > Coral ...
AGCAGCACCCTTCACTAGCACCCTTGCAGCACGAGTTGGGTACAGTACGTACCCTCCTTGCAGCACCCTGAAGCATCACCCCTTGCAGCAGCACCAGCAGGCTAGCTCGACAGCACCCTCAAGTAGCACCTTCCACCCGCATCCGCTCACCAGCATGCCCGCTCCAAAGCAGGGTTTGCAGCACACACCACTCTGACAGCAGCACCTTCAATCATCACCCTCAGGCAGCACCTGCACCCTGAGCGCCACCAGCATCGCTCCAAACTGCACACACCACTCTGACAGCAAGCAACACCCTGCACCAGCACCTTGCAGCGGCATTCCAACGGCACCACGATGCCCGCTCCAAAGCGCACACACACCACTCTGACAGCAGCACGCACAGCGTCAACAGCATGCCAGCTCCAAAGCGCTCCACGTATGGTATAATTGCCAACAGTTGAAACATTTTCGGGGTAAGTGTGGGTAAATAACCACGCGCGGAGGATGCAGGGAAACACTAAATCAAGGTCCGCGAATCATACCCACGAATCATACCCCGAATCACACCCACGAATCATACCCCCTAGTCAAATTTCCCGGGTTGGACACGGTATTTTGAGACATACCCATATATATGATCATATATATATATATATATGTATATGAAAGTATATATATATATATATATATGGAGGTTTCCTAAAATCGGGGTACCCCAAACCATCCAAGATATCCAAGATATGAATGGCCATGACTCGATGTATTGAAACAACCATGGTGACTTTTGGGGATCCCCCCTGACTTAAGAAACCTCCACATAGATATTATCTGATAAAGTACTATGATATCCTAAGATTTACTTACGGAGATAGATGTTGTATAATTATTTTTTAATTATAAGTACTTAATATATGTACCTATTTAGATATCTCTTAAGGTACCCAATTATAATACTTAGGCAATGCTTAGGTTATAATACCACATAACCAAAGTATCGTAAATATGCAATAGTCTGGGTCTTGTCTTATATAGATAAGCAAATTTTCGAAACAATATTATATACAACGGATAACATATATATTTATAATATATATTTATAATATATATATATACATATATATATATATATATATTTATTTATTATTCAACGTATTATAGGTATATTTCTCAATGGATATCAATGGATACATTCATATAGATATATCTTTGAACGAATATAGATATATCCTACTAATACTACCTTTATCAATGGCTAACACAACATATAGAGATTGACCAGTAGTTTGGTTTTCTGGACCATATAATCGTTAGACGGACAAGCGATAGACATTATCATAGTTTCATGGGTTTGTACACCAGCTCATTGCTCAATATAATCATTGCTCAACTTTTTGTAACGTTTCGTAAGTTGTTTGTTTTCAGTGGGGTTCTACAAGTGGGGTAGCCTACTGCCTATCAGAACAGTGGGGTGACAACCTACAAGTCGGGAACTTTTGATCACCTACTTCGGAGAGAAATACATTCGGTTTCTATAAGTGAAGCAGCTGAGAACATACGTAGTGTCGGGACTCATAATCAGCGACTTAGGGTTATACCACAGTTTTAAATGGGATTACTTGAGTGCCACGTTGGGCGCCTCTAACAGTGAATGAAAAGTTTCATCAAGTTTCTATGTATAGGCAAAAATGGAGAAGTACAAGCAAATTGGACTTCTGATCACCAGCGTACCCCGCGAACGGATCGAATTTGTTAGGTTCCGATTCTATGTAATGGTGGTGAATTGAACTGCTTTCATTTGTTTGATCGGGTTTCTACATATATATTTAATTATATTTATATATACACAATACAGAACATCAATCTGTATATCTATATATATATAATTACTGTATATACATGTACGTATATGTAAGATATGTAACTTGTACATATATATATATGTGTTATTTTATTTTATATATACATATATTAACATATATGTAACACACACACTATCTATGACATACAGTGTATATATATATTTATTTAACGTGTGTATATATATATACGATACATATTTGTAAACAACTATACATTTAAAATTATATATATATATATTGATTATATGTAAAACTGGAGAATATAGCACATTCATTGCTGACTTGCAATATGCAGCTTAAGTTCTCCACTTAAGATGCCGGGTCTTTTTTTTCCCGCGCTTCCAGATGGAGATTTGATGGCATTGGAATAAAGATGGGGTTAATATGGGAATGAAACAACCATTTATGGTATGTATGTATATATATATATATGTATATATATAATAGTAGGTCATGTGCAATAACTATATATCACTTGTCAGGTCATTGATTATAACATGAATATACAGCTATGTAGCATATAATATATAGAAATATATGATAAAATATAATATAATATGATATAGTGTGATATGATTTGATATATAGTATATAATGATAATTATCATGTGTCATGACTGACCTTAACAACTGATACGACATAGCTTGGGTCAGTTTGTTTCCTGAGGAATGTGGCCTTCACCCGTGCGCGGATGAATCTGTGGGTGCGAATTGTCGATGGAGTCGTTGACATCGCGCGTCTGGGTCCGATTTCCCATGTTCTAATTTAAATAATTTACCATTTATATGTTCAGATATATATATATATATGATTATATGTATATATATACATATATATTAAAATTTCCGCATTTCCAATGATATGTCCAATTCTCCAGCTTATCATTGATATGTATTGTATGAGTCTAATTTTTGGTGATGTTTTTCTTCAGTTGCGTGCGGCTTGGGAGCTGATCAGTTGGTTGATGTTGGCAATCCGCCACCAGCGAAAATGGTGAATTCATCAGTGGCAACCATGATATCCCCTGCAGATCAAGATGCCATTGTCCATCAATGGGGTTACCCGCTGGTAAACTAACATAACTATGGAAAATCATCATTTTTAATGGGTAAATCCACTATAAATGGCCATTTTCAATAGCCATGTTAAATTACCAGACGGTATTTTCCCTGAAAACTGATATGGTTCCGAAGAAAAAAACGGCTAAGTCAGTTAAAACACTGAAGGCAATGACTTTCCTACTGCAACGCCATTTCTTGGAACCTTTCTGTTGAGAATCGGGGGTATACATTGGCATACAGTCTTCCCGCATGGCACTGGGGTGATCAATGATGGCCCATGCCGAGCATAAAACAAAACCGCATACTATATGAATATTCATGTCAACCCTGGATTAATAAACCCCTAGATTGTTTAATTGGGAGGGTGCCATTTAAGTATTAGATTATGACTATTGGAGGAGTACCCCTCTAATTAATAAACCATGGTTTATTAATCCGGGGTTGACATTATACCAATATTGATATGTACTTTGGTTGTAGACTGACCATTCTGTATTCATGGCGTAATATATTGTGAGTATATGTGACTGTATGTATATAGATGTATGTAATATATGATGCGTTGCAATTACCCTTTGAAAATTTAACATAGCAATGGAAAATGGATGAATCTGGTCCATTTATAGATGATTAACCTATTGAAGATGGTGATGTTCAATAACTATGTTGTATAAATTACCATAGGGCACACACTATATATATATATATTTATATTTATTTATATTTATTTATATTTATTTATATTTATTTTTTATTATCTATACTTCCATATATATATATATGTACATTTATACAGAGCATCCTGCAGGTGGTTGGAAATGCCAACTTCCTCTCCGTCAATGCTGACTGGGAGGAGTCTTTCTGGGATATACATGGGGGTTTCCATAGTCATGGGGCTACCCCAAAAGCTGGATGGTTTATTTCATGGAAAATCCGAAAATAAAGTGGATGATAACTGGGAGTATCCCTATTTTAGGAAACTCCCACATATATCTGGGTAAGAAAAATAACGACCTCACTGCGACCTCACTTGAATGATGCTTAGTAAGCGGAACTATCCCAATGCCTTATTTCAGGTTAGTGAAATATTACAATTTGCACATATGCATATGTATATGTATTATTATTATTATATATATATATATGTGCATATTATGATGGGGACATGATTGTATATATATATATACACGTAACGTTGGGATATGATATGATATGATATGGTATATACACATACTATAGTGGTCTTCAGCGATTCTGCGTTTCCAATGTTCCAGCTGGACATTTCTGCAGGGCATGAGACCCCTACCATCATCAGGAGACATTGGGGTCCCTTCTATCCCAAGTCCCTTATACAGTCCATATCCAGTTATATCCCAACATATCCCAGAATATCTTAAAATCATTATCCCACAACATCCCATACATACATACATACGTACGTACGTACATACATACATAGATCATACAGTAACATACATACAGACATACAGACATACAGACATACAGACATACAGACATACATACATACATACATACATACATAGATCATACAGTAACAGACATACAGACATACAGACATACAGACATACATACATACATAGATCATACAGTAACATACAGTAACATACATACATACATACAGACATACAGACATACAGACATACAGACATACATACATACATACATAGATCATACAGTAACATACATACAGACATACAGACATACAGACATACAGACATACAGACATACAGACATACAGACATACAGACATACAGACATACAGACATACATACATACATACATACATACATACATACAGTAACATACAGTAACATACATACAGACATACAGACATACAGACATACAGACATACAGACATACATACATACATACATTACATTACATTACATTACATACATTAATACATACATACATACATACATGCATACATACATACAGACAGACATACATACATACATACATACATACATACATACAATATAATTATATGCAAACAAGATGTAGAACAGATCCCCACGTTCGCAGTCCCGAAACTTCCCAACTTCAGGATTTCATCGAGAAGGTCCAAGCCGAACCGCCCAAGGATCGCCCGCGCGACAGCTACGTGTCCGGACGCACGGTGGGATGGATAGAACTGGGGTACTATGGAAAATGGCCATTTACCTTAGAGATTGGTGGTAAAAATGGAGGGATGTTCCTACTTTGACGGGCAATGGGATTAGATAACTGGTTATTTTTTTTGTTTTTAACCCAGAAAATATCCTTATCCCAATGATAATCCGAATCCATGAATATTAACGAGTTAACTAACTCCATGGCCCCTCAGTAGGAATATCTTCGAATTCTTTAGGGAATAAACATTGGAACATATTGGAACTAAAGATGAGGAATATCTTCAAAATATCTTCATTTTGTTTAATGAATATATAGAAACATATAGAAACTTCTCCGTTGTAAACTATATTTAAATCCGAGAAAGGAGATATCAGATATCAGCGAGGCACAGCGCCATTGGTGCCAGAATAGAGCCATTTTTATTACTTTTGCGAGGTTTCAATGATAATTCCAGAGGCTTTTCAGATTTTCTGTACATCTGTTGATGATTGCTATTTTTCAGAGTTTTCAATATGTTTCAATGTTATTCTTGAGGTGAGCTGTGTGTTTTTTCCTGATTTTTTCCAGCGGTTCCTGTAGATTTGCCCGCACCAATCCATAGAGGTATGTTTTTTTTGTATTTGAAACCTCACTTTGAGGCAGGTTATTGATGATACTCTCAGCCAGGAACACGTTCAAAATGGCGATTCCGGTTTTAGCCCGTGGTTTATGAATCAGGATCCCGTGGTTTATCATCAGTGTTCTCGTTATTCAATGGCCATAGGCAATATCCCCTCGTGATTTCGCATAGCTATGGAAGATCAGAATTTTGCCAGGGCCATTTTCACCCATTTCCAGCACGCATTCCGTAGCAACGGGTGAGATCCCAAGAGGTAAACCGCAAGATTTCCATGGTCAAATCCATGGAGTACGTCCAGGGATTACCAATCGCCAGGCTTCGAGTGGTGAAGCCTTGTACGGGAGCCCACGCTTAGACAAAATGGTGGTATAATGGGGATATCATGGGGATATATATAATTCTATATATATAGTAATTAAACTACAAATTTATGATCAAAAACTCTGCAGGGAAATAGAACGATGGCATTTGGGTACGGTAAAACGGTATACTTCGGCTGAGTTGTAATTGGAATATTTCGACAAATTGCATCAACATGATGTTGGCAAAATTTCACATTTTTATACATTTTTTTTTGCTCAGGGTGCCATTGCCGCTGAGGAATATCGGAATACCAACCCCTAAACTCAAATGAAATGGTACCGTCTTGAAGCCATCAGTATATCTCAGGAAAATGATAGGAAGAAATGACAGCCTGACCGACAGACGTTCTGGGCCTTCAATTGATACTGTAGTCCCTTCCTAATCCTAATGTCTACTCCTATATAGAGGTTTCCCAAAATGGGGGTACCCCTAAATCATCAATTTTTGTTTGTTTGGTTTCCATGAAATAAACCAGCCATTTTGGGGTACACCCATTTTAGGAAACCCCCCTGGGCCGGAAACCCCCCATGGATGCAGCGAAACGTCCCCACATGACATGAAGCCTCCGAGTTGGTGATTGGCTGCAACGCTACTACAAAACCTGGAAAGCCAGGAGCCATCAGGGCGAGAGTTTTCGACACCCATCCGGGAGATTCTTGGAGATGAAGAATAATCCCTTCCCCCTAATACTCAACACCCCAAACGAAATCATCGTTTGGTAAGGGATTCAAAGGATTTTTTTTGGGGCACTTTTTGGGACCATGAAAATGGGGTGTTGAATATTAGGGAGAGGGGATTATCAGAATGCACGATAAGATTAAATAAAACCATCTTCAGAAGGAAAATCGTTTGACGCTTGATATTCAATGATATTCATTGATATCCTATCTACTCCAGGATGATTGAGAATTGTGCCCCCCGCAGGTTGCAACCCAGGGTCAAGCGGAGATCGCACTCGGACGCACTCATCTCTCAACAACAATGTTTTCAGCAAATGGTTTGGACATGCCTGGATTTTGTACATGGTATATCCAAGTTGGGTAGAGGTAGAATATTAGAAGTAGAATTGACTTTTATTGGTGACAATCTGAATATCCCTTTTTTGATTTGTAATTTTACCCAGGACATGTCCACTAGCGTGGGCTGAATCCCTGTCATGGTTGGTTTGTTGGTTACATCCCTATCAGTGGCTTCTTTGCTGGTTGGCGGTTTCAACATTTTTTGACTTGCATCAATGCTTTGGAGTGAATCTATAGTCGGGTCTTTTCTCCTTTCCACATAACAATCCTGTGACTTGGGCTTTGCCGAGGACTTACAGTACATAACCGGGCCTATGACGTTGAACTGACAGGGCCACATCATTGAGGTTAAAATGTAGCTGTTGCTTGTCCCCACATTGCATCGATGATGCCACCCATGTTGGCCCTCTCCCAAATGGGCTTTCCCAAAATTGGGGACCTCAAGTTATCGTCTCGAAATGTCCTATATCCCATGTTTCAATGTTCAACAATCTGTAATCAGTGGGGAAACCAAGGGTTTAGGGTCTCCTCCAATTTGGCAAACTTGATGAAATGTCCAAATCCACCCATGATCCACTCTGATGGCGTGTGGTTTTTCGTGCTTTCCGGTGGATCCAGGAATCAACCAGAGGCGTCGCAGGACGTGTTCTTGCTTCAACCGGCGTTGGGATTCATGTCTGCTGTGAAGGATGTGAACCTATGTGAACTCACAACAAAGCAGAATATTGACCAAGAATGAGTGGATGTAAGAGTATCCTCAATGTGCAATCATGTTCCACTTCACGCATTTCAAGCGCCATTTAGCCTCAAAGCGCCATTTATAGATTTTTCTTCATAAGGTTTCGCTTTGGGTTTTCCACATTTTCCACATCGACCCATGGTTACTTCCCAAAACCTTCACCGCCTGAGAGGACACTGATGCTTTCTTGGAGGCGTGCCAACGACATCGAACTCCGTTCATTTGGAGCTTTCCATATTGGGCTAAAGAGCTGGATGGTTTACTTCATGCAACCTCCGAAAGTAACATGGATAATACATGGATGATGAACACCTCCATTTTAACCATATTTGTTCATTAAACCAGGCATTATTAACCCATTAACCCATTGAACCCATGTTAGTTTACCAGAGGGTAAGCATTTTGGTGAGACAAAAACGTCACGGAAAAAAAAAAACGGCGTTCGACTGATGCCTTGGGACAAAGAAATGCACCGAGGCTCAATCCTGAAGCTCCACTCAAGAAGGATATCCTGAAGCGACAATTGGAACTTCTAATGGGAAGGCGTTCAAGATATTAGTGAGTTTTATTGAGTTTATTATATATTTATATATAATATATATATATCATGCTGGACCCAAAATTATCATGCAAGTCGCATATTGGTCATTTTCATACCCCCGGTTTCTACGTGGCAGTGGAAATTACTCAATTTACAGATGATTACAGATGATCTTGCCAGCTATAGACTTTCATGGCTAGTTCATGAATTTCCCAGCTTGCCATGTTTGGCACTAAAACACCAGGGAAACCTGGCTGGGAATTTCCCAGCTTGCCCCATGGAAAAGAACCCCAGGAGTGGCGTACGCGACCAGCTTTCCAGGCTGCATCCAAGCCATTGTTGATCAACCATGAAGAGCTCGAGGAGTTGAGGATAAAGGAGGTGAGATCGGAGCACTGTTGGATTTCTTGATGTCAAACATGGTATATTTATGGTATGACATGGTAAACGATGTTGTTGTTTTTTTGTATGGTATTTTATGGTACATGGCATAGTGACATAGTGATGGTCCATTGGATATGTTCTGGCTGGATCTGGCTGGATCCGTAGGATTAGATGCCCAAAGGATCAAAATCATTGGGGTCTGGGGGGGCACCCGAGCCGTAAATGTCCATCGGTTTTTGCTGTGCATCCAGATGTTGTGTTTCCATGTGAGAAGTAAAAACATGTTTGAGTGAGTTTGTTGGGACAAGTTCTTCGTCTTTGCTCTCATATGCTGCTCGTTGGAACCAGCAACAATAGGGAATATGTTTGGGATCTATATGAATGAGCTGCACTAGGAGGGATACCAACGACAACGGGAAAGGCAACAATAACTAATTTGATAAAACCGACAAGAAGCTAGCTGCCTCGGCGTTCCAAAATGACTGTCCCATCCTCAAAATCGATCATGAGCAGCAATAGATGTTCAATTTGTTAGGGACGAAACATGTGCATTCTTATATATAATATTATATATACCCTCTGGTAAACTAACATAACTATGGAAAATCACAATTTTTAATGGGAAAATCCACTATTGTTAGTTTACCAGAGGGTATATTATATTTGTTGGGATCATCGGCCAAATTGTTGAACTTCTGCAATTGTTGATTTTATTTGAAGGAATTCAGTACTACTAATGAGGTCTTCAAATCTAAACGATGATATCAATCACAACATCCGTTTCAACATCCAGAACTACCTCCGGTCTTGAGCCGGAAATCCCCCTCATCCCCAAAATGATCTGTTTTTGTCAGTGGCTGATATCCGCATGACCCTTTGGTACAATACAAGTTTCTGTTCGGAAGGGAATTGGTGTTGCATTCCAATTTTTCAATGGTACACGGTACGCTTTAGATGGGCTCCTTTCGTCGTTTCAGGCGGAGCAGAGAAGGATTGCCAATGAGATTGAAGAGGACCCGAAATGTCCATGGCGAAATTTCAATGACCAAATGATCCAAATGGCCAAGCCAAAATTGACATTGGAACGAACATGAATACTTGGGTTCAAATTGAAGACCTGCCAGACCATGGGTAAACCTTTGATAGTTTAGTACATTAATCTGCATTAATCTAAGCCATACGGGCTTGACACATTATGTGACACGTCATTACACGTCTTCCCGAGCGAGGAATTAGAATGGATATGCATGGATATTCGAAATGGGCAAGCGCCTGAAAATAGGGAAGCCCCAAATCTAGTTAGATTTTCAGACACACCAAGGTTTCCTAGAATATGATCATATAATATAATATGGGTACCCCTTAAACATCCTATAAAAACCATTGCTTTTCCAATTCATAACCATAAAGTTTACCATGATGTTGGATGATTTTGGGGGTCCCCATTTCAGGAAACCTCCATAAAATTCACCACAACCGCCGGGACGTACGACCAGTTGGCAGACCATGGCCATGGTCGGCCCCAACTTGGGATGATGCACACGTGGTGCACATTGCTCTAGTATGTTGTTATGATGTTGTTATTGTAGCTATATTGTTCTTGTTATAGCTAAAATGTTGTTGTTATTGTTTATATATTTTTATTCTTATTATTCTTATTCGAATGTTCTTATTATCAATATTAGTAATCACGAGCGGATCACCAATTCCCCCCATCCTTTGGCACAATTTCACCGACGACATTTCACGCTTTCGCACCTGGCACCCGCGTAGGACCTGTCCGATGAGGAGGTCTGGGCCCGGTAAAGGGTGGATGCTCAGTGCATCCCAAAATATAAGGGTTGTAGTATGTTGCAGTCTACTGAATGTGATATTGCCATTTATAAGAATGATGAAATCCTGGAATCTGAAGAATGGCAGTGTCTTATCCGAGATTCGTGTTTAAAAAAACCATTCTTCTGACGTTCCCTCTTACGTATTGGTCTTCATGATGGACGTCAAATTAAGCTGAGCGGGTGGAACGACCATACCAAATCTCAGCTTGCCTTAAGGACCTTGACAGAGTCTTTTCCCTGTGATCTCATCACGAACCATGGGCCACATGACAGGAGTTTCGCCTCACGAGTGGCACATTGTATTCATAACAAGTACACGTAGAGGCATATGGTTCTATTGCTCTTCATTGCTTTTCCCTTAAAGCGTATGTACTTGTCCGTGTCTAGTTTTTTTGTTTGATATAATATGATATAAGCCACAGTATTGTTCTTCTGTTGTTATCGTAATGCTTGTGTTCTTCCTTCAATTAATGTATCCTTGTAGTTTTTGAAAGCATTGGTATTCTTTCTTTCTTAGGCAGACTTTACTATTCTAGTTGATCTTTCTTCCTCCTCCTTTTTCTGAAAAAAATGGGCTCCAAAAAGTGGTCCCGAAACCTGTCTGAGACTGGTCTGAAACCACGAAGGGTAAGGAATCGCTTAGGGTCATCCCTGGTGTCCATACCGCTTTCACAAGATATTTGAAAAGCTACAGAGGGAAAAGTAGAAACACACTTCCTTATTATACGCCTTTTTCCTAATCATTTGACAATGTGCTTTCTTTCTTCCGTTGGTAGACTTTGCTTTTCTAGTATGTTTTCTTCTTCGCCTTCCTTGATGCAATTTTAGTGTGCTCCAAAGCGTGGTGGAAACCTGTCTGAAAGTGGTCTGAAACATGTCTGAGTAAGGTGTCAGCAAGCTCATCATCCCCGGCGTCTATACCGCTGTCATTTCAAAAGGAAAAATATTGAACAGCTACACAAGAGAGAAAAGTAACGCACACCAGGGGTTGGACTTTTCTAGTGTTTGGGATTGCACCTGGCTTTGACTTACACCATTTTTTTGATGGCAAGTTTAATGTTTATTACCTTGCAGTGAGCCGAGTTTCATTGCAACGTTTCCTTTGGCACCACGGGCTTCAAACCAATTCGCGGCTTTTCCACAGGTCTGAAAGGCTGACTGAAGGCCATCCATCCATCCATCCATCCAGCCATCCATCCATGCATCCATCCATCCATCCATCCATCCAATCATCCATCCATCCATTCACTCATCCATTCATCCATCCATCCATCCACCCATCATCCATCCATTCATCCATCCATCCATCCATCCGTCCATCCATCCATCCATTCAAACATGCATCCATCCATTCATCCATCCATCCATTCATCCATTCATCCATCGATCCATCCATTCATCCATCCATCCATTCATCCATCCATCCATCCATCCATTCATCCAATCATCCATTCATCCAATCATCCATCCATCCATTCATCCATCCATTCATCCATTCATCCATCCATCCATCCATTCATCCATCCATCCATTCATCCATCCATCCATCCGTCCATCCATCCATCCATCCATCCATTCATCCATGCATCCATCCATTCATCCATCCATCCAGCCATCCATCCGGTCCATTCTTCTTCTATACTTGTCATCATTTCAGGCGGAAAGAAGTGCAACTATTGCATACTATTGCTATGTCCAGCTCTGACAACTCATCTCCCAGCAGTCAGAGCTATCATGATTATCATGAAGTCCAGCCTTTCAAGATGGAGATATGGCATTTTTCATCATTTTTCGCATCCCATGCACTGGTTCATCATCATTTTCACCATATGAAATTGCCATAAATTGGACCGATGGGATGATGATCTGTCGACAGGTCATGGACAGCCTCAAACGCAAGGTGCGCAGCAAATTCTTGGGGTTGCACTTGGGGGTGGAAAAAAATGGTTCATATGGGCTAAGAATGGTTTATATGTGTTTATAGATTAACCTAGATTAATAGTGGTTACTGTAGTAGTGCTTAATATTATGTTTTTATTGTTGTTAATGGGTTATAACATGGTACAACCATGGTTGTCTAACCCCAGTAAGTTGGGGTATGAGGGCCTATATCCAAGTGTGACTGGAACTACACTCCAAATACGGCCCCCAAATCTGTTTGGACATGGATTCTGTTTGACCATCTGCATTTCTTGTTCATAAATATGTGACATGCTCTTGACATGCTTCATACTGAGGATGGAAGAAATCCTGCACCACCTTGGATGGTTGAAACCCTATAAATAGTGGGATAAACTCCTCAACTGGTGCAGCATTTCTGCCACCCACCTTATTAGCGACATTAAGAACACAGATGAAGGATTCCTGTGAGCTCACGTTTTCTCATCGGCCACCTGCAAGATCGACAGGTTGAAGACCGAGGCGGAAATTTGGAATCGGTGGGTCCCGGAAAATGTGATGCCGTGATGCCATCAAAACATATCAAAACCAGAGATGACCTGATGACTTGCTCTTGAATTGGTGGTACCATCCTCCCAAACATCGGGACTGACCAGAATCACCCCAGGGTCAAGCCGATGATTGAGGTGGGATGACAATCATTTCGTTTTGGGAGCTCCAAGATCAGCATGTGCTACTTTTGTTTCTTAAGGGATGATAAAATTACCTTGATTATCCTCGACTTAGATGTTTCGGATGGTGAGTAGATGTTAGTAGTATCCGATTGTTTATGGTTGCTTTCCCCACGATAATTTACATCAATCAGTAATCAATGTCAGTCTACGGAATGGGTGTATTTGAAAATGGGCGGTAGACTGACATTGATTGATGCCCACTATATAATATAATATAATAGAATAGAATAGAATAGACTAAAATAGAATAGAATAGAATAGAATACAATATAATATAATATAATATAAATATAATATAATATAATATATATGTAATATATATATGTATGTAATATATATATATATATATGTAATATATATATATATATATATATATGTATGTAATATATATATATATATGTATGTAGTATATATAATACATATGTATGTAATATGTTTAAGTAATATATATATATATATATGTAATTTATATATGTATATACATATATATATATATATATATGTATGCAATAGATATACATATATATGTAATACATATATATATGTAATACATATATGTAATATGTATATGTAATATATATATATATATACATGTAAGATATATATATATATGTTATTTATATTTAGATATACATGTAATATATGTATATATATAGATAGATATACATGTAATATATATATATGACATCTAAACCCTGCTTTCTTGCCCCATATTTAGTAGAGAACACGACATCCGAATGGCCACTGCCGGGTTGAACTGCGGGAAGCAGCAAGGAGAAGACTTTGTGGACGAGACCGAGACGCCAGCGTTTCTTGACGATTAATCGTGTTGAATCATGTCGGTATTTTAAGCCGATTCCGAAGGGATATACAGTATATCTATGTATATCTTATAAGGATACCTCGAATCTGGTAACATCCATCAGCCTCGCTTTTGCGGTCGCTGAGATAAATCAAACCCCCTTCAAGTGTTGATCTATGAAGCAGTGGAGAAAATGTGCGCAACTCTGGCTTCCATCATTGCGGTTTTTAAAACATACCAGAACCGTAAACATTGGTGATGACTTGGGGATGGTCATCCCAGCTTGGTGCACACCCTGCAAGCCAGCACCATAAAATTTACTCACCAAGCCGTATAATGGGATGGGATAGGGGGGGTTTTAATGGCTCAAAGACATGCATGACTATTCATGATGATTCTTTACATTGCAGGAAACATCACATTCAGAAAATGCCCACGGTATGTCAGTCATAGCCATTGATATTCATATTGTTCCATAATTCTATCCCATTCTTGTTACTTTAAAACATGTTTGCCAGAGGCTCCTTGGCATTGGTTAAGTTATACGCTCTGGTGGTAAAACACGGCAAGTGAAAATCCAAGGGTTTGTTCCATGTTTTTCCCAGCTATAAACCTTTATTTTGATGACACCAGAGAGTATATATCCCATTTGCCGTTTAGTGTATGAATTTTGCCCAGAATTTTCCCATGGATTTTCCCATGGAAATCTCAGTATGGTGACCTCACTGTGAGCTCACTGGAATCAGAGGATTCGGATTCGGGGAAACATGCCCAAATGGTCTTATTTCAGGTTAGTGATGATCATTTACCCATGTGGGGATTATTATAGGAAACCATAGAAAACCATTACGTCCCATGGAATCATAGTTAGTGAAACATGCCTATATTACTATCATTGGATTGGTTTAAGGGAAAATATGCACGAAACCATGGTTTTTACCATTGAATATGGGGGTTTCCTGTAAATGTTCCCTTAAACCAATCCAATGATATTAGAATTTATCCAGAATGAAATCCCATGACAATCCCATGAAAAACCCACCTGCGGAAGCCGTCCCCAGGACCAAAAGGAGAAGCACAGAGGCTGAATGAGGCCATGGGAAGTTCGCATTGCGTTGCGTGACATGAAGTAAAGAAAGGGGCATCATTTATGGTAGTTTATGGGGTTTCAACAGTTCAAACCATCAAATACCAGGTGATATAGTTGATCATAGTTGATCAACGATTATTGGTTGATGATTTAATGGAATTAAGATTAGACCTTTACTTATAGGGTTTACATCTACTAACAAGTTTATTGGGGATGATCAATGACCCAGAATAGGGATACCTATGGGATATCTATTTACTAACCAGTATAGTGGGATGGGAGAGGGGATATGTTCATGGCTCTGATTATGTTCCTTGGGTTTGTTCTACTTTGTTTAAGTGTTTCATACAGTATTTTGAAGGGATTGTGGCACCCCTGCCAATCGAACATGCATATCATTTATCTTTTGCTGCATAATATATCCATTGCTTTTGATACGGAACCCAACAAGGGCAAGCAGTCAGATTCTTTCGGCAGCCAGCTTTTGGGATGATGGGACTGAGATTGGAGACTTCATCCCTCTCCTGATATGAACTACACCTGAAACGAAACTCCGGTCCAGCATTGGATCTATGAGTTGGGGGCCCAGTTTTGGTGGCTATTTATGGCTATTTCATATAAGGGTGATGGATGTCATGGGATTTTCGTAGCGATGATTGCATCTGGAGGTCACCCTTCAACTCGAGATGGCATGAAAAATCTCCACCAGATGGCAGGGCACAGAAGTGATAGAAAGATTATTCACTCCTTTCGAAAGACATGAGAAAAAGCATAGAGGGGTGCAGTTGAGGTTAGAAATGGACAGATCTATGGTTATAAGATCTTACCCCAAAAAGTTGGGATATGGGCCCTGGATCCATCCAGGTTTCAGAACTTGGCAGGTCCTGCCTGCGTGGCACCGAGATCCGCTCCGCCAACGGGAAAAGCCTCGGCGAATCGCGTCAAATGGTAACAAACTTGGAGAAATGCCAGGAAATATATACCACAAAAAGATAGAAGTTTGGATGGCTCAGACCTTTCTATGTCATAGTATGTAAGATACATATATGTACATATATATATATACCACAATTAACTGTAGTATATAAATATACAGTATCGCACTATTGTGGACGCAAAACCCAAGAAGATTTGCGCAAAAAAACAGCTGGATTCCCATTGGCTTCAATCGAATTGCTGTTTGTGTTTGTCCTGACAATTTGGGGGAACCCCCCGATTCCAATAGATGAGATCATCATTTTTCCCATTCGAAAAATAGTCCATTTGGGGGTACGCCCATTGAAATCACCCACTTTCGGACCGTTTTTAATGCCACGGGTCGTGTCAGATTCCTAACGAATCGCTATGTTTCCGAAGTGACTTTCCGGAGAAATCGGGTCACTCAAGCGGCTTGCTGGTTCAAGCGAAGCGCTTAAGCGCTCAACAGCTGAAGATCACAGGGTGGTAAGATATTTTGATTGGTACTAGTACAACTAGCATGAACTCCAAAGGCCCACTGCTTGGACTTGAGTGCCCAAGTGCATAGTCACGTGTTGGTCGTTTTTTTATAGTGGAGTTTACTGATGATCACTAATACCAATCGATCATCCACGTCCCAAGCTTTCCCCAGAATTTCTTGGCCCCAATCGCCATGGTGTCTATCACCGATGCTGATCGAGAGAGCTTCCAAAGAGATGGTTTCTTGAAAGTGGAGCCCTGACCGCTGGGATGGCTGCCAGATGCTATCGGGCTATCGCTTGCCGGTGTTGCCCATTTCTAAAAAATGATTCGACACCTGTATCTGTATGCGTGGAAATGATGTTTTCGCATGGAAATGAGTATGGGAGTATGGACGGATGGCGTGGAAGGTCGATAATATTTGATCTACAACATTTGAAACGGTATCTCAGTAGTTTGTCTAATGGGGTACAGAGAGCCATGATCGAAGGCTTGCTCAGGGATTGAGGGTGGCATATGTCAGGAGGAACGGCAGAATTGGACCCGGGGGACATAGAGTTTCTTCGCGTTTCTTTTGAAGATACTCTCATCAAAAGTTCAAAAAGGTACCCTGTGGGGGCCCCAGTTTTATATACATGTTTGTGGAAATGCAGTACGATGTTAAAGTATGCATTTTGCCCGATTAGTTTAACAGTTTTGCATGTCCGGCAACATCTCAAAACACAATATGTTGGAACAGTGTTATTCAAACACATCGGTACTTAACGTGTGTAAAATTGCACTTAGTCTAATGGAAGAAGTTTTTTTGGTCAGTTTCCTTTCCACCTTCTCTAGAAGGTCATTCATCCTTCACTTTGACATAAAGTCTAGCACCATATTGGCACCAAATTGGCCGGTAAGAGGTTCTCTCTGTAGATTGCACAGTCTCTCCAGAGATCAAAAAAAGGGGTTTTGCACACGATTTTGGACCGCGAAGATGCCTTTCGTAGCTGCTTCTTTTCAGTGTGACTTGGGGTATGTATCAAGTTACCTATGAAATACATTGAAATACCACAGGTGGGGGTTATTCATTTCCATACCATTCCGTACCATTCCATACCATTCCATACCATTCCATACCATTCCATACCATTCCATACCGTTCCATACCACTCCATACCGTTCCATACCATTCCATACCTCTGCACAATCACCAGCTATGAAAATGGCGTGTTTTTTTCCCATGTCACCGGGTGAGGAGAATCTGATCACTGTGGAACTGGCCAAAGAGCTGCGTGACTCTTTCGATGATCTCTTCAGGGGGAAATTTCCAACAGGCACGTTGTGGTGGGCGCCGGAAGATGTCATGGGAAATCACGGAAATATGTCACAAATACCATCTGCTTATCTAACATAGCCATGGAAAATAACCATTTTAAATAGGTAAACCATCTATAAATGGGCCATTTTCCATGGCTATGTTAGATAACCAGATGGTTAAAAAAACAGTTGGTTTCTAGAAATGAAGTTGGCTGGTTGACTAATGGGTGACATGATTTGTGAGAACGCCAGACTAGGTAAGAAGATTCTGGTGTTGGTACGAGCAATGTTATTCAGGTTTGCTGTGGCATGCTGTGACACAAATCAAGAAGCCACCTTTGAACAGTAACGGCATGTCCCGATTCTATGTGAAGGTCACATGCCATCATGATGTTGCCCACAGCAGCTTCAATGGCAACTCCCGTGTTGGAACAAGCATCGCCGTCCAACTCTAAAAACATAATCTCTATAATATATATAATATAATATAATTATGTATGTATATATATATATATATATTATATAATATATAATATATAATATATAGTATATAATATATAATATATAATATATAGTAAATAATATATAATATATAATATATAACATTTAAAAATATAATGTATATAATATATAACATAAATTAATATAATATATATATATATAATATAATATATATAATATATAATGTATAATATATAATATATAATATATAATATATAATATATAATATATAATATATAATATATGATATATGATATAGATAATATAGATAATATAGATAATATAGATAATATATGATATATGATATATATATAATATATAATATATGATATATGATATAAGGTATATGATATATGATTTATAGTATATAATATATAATGTATGATATATTATAATATATATATATTATTGGTTTATAGGTTTCAATTGGGAGAACCACTCAAAATTGGACCAACATGTTTCCAAAAATCATGGAGAGTTTGCCGAACTGTGCCCATTTTTGGTGCCCCAGGCATCTATCCAGATGAATGGCATTGGCGCGAAGGCATCTCCAAACCCGAGAAATTTCGGGAAATCGTTAACGCTTGGCCACTCGGAGAGCTGCCCCCTTGACTGCAACAGGATGCTTAAATGCCTGAGATTATTCTAAATTGAAGGTTTCCATCAATGGGGTACCCCTTAATGGATGGTTTATAATGAAAAATCCGAAAATAACATGGACGATTTGGGGGTATCCCCATTTCAGGAAACCTCAAATTGTGGAGTATATGCTACTCCAGTTTATTGCTTATTGGGTATCTCGACCTTAAGCTGTCCACTTGACAGCTTATTGAATACATGATATCAATGTGGTATCTTAAAACGGGCGATCCCCATAAGACACCATAGGTTTCAATACGAATTCATGGTCATTCATGACTTGGATGATTTGGGGGTAACCCATTTTAGGACCCCCCCATGTAATAATTGGTATGGTCTTGTGTTTTCAAGTGTTTTCTACAGTCTGGCAGTGTGTATTAGTATTCATCTTGGATGATCGAGATATATCATCTGGACAAAACAACTTTGTACCCCTCAGGCATCCTATCAAAAATGGGTGGTTTCCCCAAAATGGATGGTTTATAATGAAAATCCAATGGAAATGGATGATTTGGTGGTACCTCATTTCAGGACATCTCCATTTGGTAGTAAAAGCCACCTGAGTGGCTCTGACATGACTTCTATGACACAAAACCTACCTCGTTTTATAGCATGTGTGCCATTCAAAATACTTCCATTCCAAGTTGTACTCAGCTTCCTTGCCAAGAAAGTGATAGGGGCATTTTCTTTACCAGGCATACCTCCAAACAATCCAGATTATTCTAGACCCATTGCATTTGGTTTAAATCCATTTACCACAAGACAAAATGGGTTCAATCCCCAAAAATGACCAGCCATGTTCATTCCGACTTCTCCTTCCTTCCCAGAATTAGATGAAGGGAACATCTGTAGGAACCCCCGGAGGGGCTGAAAAAACCCTTCAGGTTTCCTATAAATTGTCCTTCAGATTAATCCGGTGATCATCATTGTCACTGTATCATTTCCCATGTTTACTATGTTATCTATGTTTACATCACCATGGTTTCTCCATGTTTTTTGTCCAAAAAGGTCAGTCGTTAAATCAGCACTTTTCTCATCCCCAACCGACTGGATGGGTAGTTTAATCCTAAAGTGTCTTGCCATAAATGGAGAATGACCATCCATAACCCGCAACATATATCAACATATGGCAGTGTGTCAAAACCTTGTACCCCTGGTGAACATCAAAATAGCTGGTAAATGGATGTTCATCCCATTAAAAATGGTATTAATAGGTATTGACCCATACCCATATATCAACATATTATCTTTTTTGTGAACTATCAAATTGACTATGAACAATGAAATCGGCACTTTCCCATACTTTTCCATATATTTGTTCTGCATGTCTTGGTCAACTCCTGGTGTATCATTGCATTGGTTTAAAGGAACATTTACATGACACATATTTCATGGTAAAAACCCATGGGTTTCCCCATGATCTTCATGGTAAAAACCCATGGCTTTCCGGTCTCGATTTTCCCCAAACGAAGAATTCGTCACGTCGCGGCTCGAAAGTCGCCCAGGAAGTCCAGTGACCTGGTTGCCTCCGTGGCCTGTTCGGCCAACATTGCGGCAGTGGCTGCGAAGCTCATGGGGTGGTCGGGCGTACGCCTGGGGCAAGATGATGTGCTCTGGAAACCTCCAGGTGCCAAAATTGCTGGGTTTAGATGGAAAAATATCGAAAAATGCCACAGAAAATGGATTTAGGGGTAACAACAGGTCAGGAAAGCTCCAAATCTAGGTTCAATGTCTAGACATGTATATATCTTATGTGTAATTTTATGTAATATCTACAACATTCTACAACATTATAATGATGATGTATTGAAATCAAAACGATTGAATTCTGTGCTTTCATCTGATTGACTTCGACCGTCGACCGTCGGCCGTCTCCTACACCGCTCCTTGGCAGGTGCGAGCGGTGTGGGTTATCATCAGGATTCCACGTCACTTGCTGCATTTTTTCCGAAACTCTTGGGAAGAGGTTGAAAAATGATGAAAAAGGTGGTGCTCCTTCAATAAGTTCGATATATCGAAAAGCAGAGTTAAAGCTAGTTGTAAAGCAACTTAGTTACCGCAAGGGGGTCCCACCTTGTACCCTGTCAAGGAGTATTTGGGGTTTGGAACATGAATTTTATGAATTTCCATATAGTGGGAATGTCATCATCCCAAGTGACTTTCATATTTTTCAGAGGGGTAGGCATACCATCAACCAGATTTTTATTGGAGTCATAAACCAACTGAGATAACTTGGGGCGCCATCTTGTAGCCGCATGTCACGGGTCTTTGGAACTTGTTTGGGGATTTAAAATGGATGGAAGATTACAAGCAAATGTTTTCTCAAATATATCCTCATGGCATTGCATGTAGATGCACGTAGTATATATATATATATATATGTATAGAGATGTAATTACAGTATATAATATACATATATATATTTATATATATATCCCAACATTAGGGTGTGCCCAAATAGATGTGTGTTTCTATCGGATGACCATCCCCAATGTGGGTGTCAACCGTGCTTAATGTTCATCAAAATGGACGACGATACACAAGTTTTTTCTGCATGGCTCCACAACTACGATGTTTTCAGAAGGTAAGTGCTTGGGTTGCAACCCCTTGTAACTTACAACTGGGATGTTTTTTTTTTTTGATATACCCCACTAAATCCACTAAGTCACTTAGTCACTTTGTTAATTCTAGCAACATCTGGCATCTAAGCAACGTTAATTCCGTATTTGGCCAGGCTCTTGGTCGCCCACTCCAGGTATATCTCCGAGAACTTCCGACCTCTGGAGAACAACTCTGTGACGGTTTGGATTGCCTTGGACGATGCCGACGAAGAAACTGGAGTGGTCACTGGGAAGCATAGCGGAACCATGTGCCCAGTGATCAACTGGTCAACATAGCCCCCATTAAATATAGAATATGTATAATATATGTATATAGGAGTATATTGTATATATATATATATAATAATCACTGTAAATATAGACATATCTACCATAAACTGGAGTGAAATGTAAGTTACAAACCAACTTGGCTAACTATGGGACACCACCTTGTACCTGTCTTCTTGTACCTGTTTCTTGTACCTGTCTTCTTGTACCTGTCTTTTGGGGGTGGGTGGTAGTTGGTTACTTTCTTGCCATTCTCTGTCATAGGCTTGGAACCATGCTCTGGGAATTTCCTTTTGCAGTCGGCCCCTGAGGTGGTTGAAGCCGAGTGAGTATTATCCAGTATGATCCAATATGTACCTCTCGCTCTAGTGACTCTAGTCAAACATGGTTAGCGGGGAAATCCACCATAAATCGGCGTTTCAATGGGAAAACCCTCGACCATCGCCATGTGTAATTGCCAATCCCGCAAAATTGGTCGAAATTGCTGGCTCAACAGGTTGTGTAAAGTGAGCATGGGTGGGTGAGGAACACCAAAACCATATACCATCCTCTCTGTAGAAAACAAATGTGATGACTGACTTTACAAGGTACCAATTGTACAGGTTATTGAGGGGACATTGGTCGCTTGTGACCCTATTCACTGTTTCTACGTTTTGAAGTAAAAAAGATAGGGTCACAAGTGACCAAGTGTGCTTGGAGTCCCACACCTGTCACACAAAAATGGTGCGTCCCCT
>Ga0126342_10005224_pt1 | contig 22561 bp, 12 predicted proteins | sample Cyp1metagenome_FD_92528 | JGI IMG/M metagenome (GOLD analysis project Ga0126342, IMG submission 92528) | Coral microbial communities from Lord Howe Island, Old Settlement Bay, Australia - Cyphastrea 1 metagenome | ecosystem: Host-associated > Invertebrates > Cnidaria > Coral ...
ATATATATATAATATATATATAAAATATATATATATATATATATATATATATATATATATATATATATATATATATATTACTAATTCAGTTGGCAAAGAGTTGCTGCCGCTGAAAATCCCATGTCATGCCATGACTGGTCCATCAAGATTGCGCCAAAAATACATAGGGGTACCCCCAAATAATCCAGCTATTTGTTTGGGGTTTTCCATGAAATAAACCATCCAACTATGGAGGTTTCCACAAATGGATGGTTTATGTCATGGAAATTCCGAAGTTCTTATTGAAGTGGATGATATGGATGATGACTGGGGGTACCTATATTTATGGAAACCCCTATAGTTCCATGTGATTTTCGCAACTCTCCATTTAGTTGGGCGATTTCCCAGCCAGGTCAAGTGCTTGAGGTGAGGGGCGCCGCCAAATGGGCTGCCCCGGCCCAGCCTGTTCCAGGGCCAGTCACCGAATGAGTTGAGAACTTATTTCATGGACTTTGAATGGGAATTACAGTTATGGCCCTTTACCAGTTATAAGTACTTATAACCCCATTTATAGAATGTATAATCCCACTTATAACCAGTTATAACTGATAAATGGCCATAACTGTAAAGAATATAATAATGTGGTTTTTTGAGAACCGCAGATGTGCATATGTTATTGATACGTTTATGGTCGGTTGATGACTGTACAGGATTACACTACCTAGTATATTGGGGATTGTCAAAATCCACTGTGGCAATCACCATCAATCAACCATGAAATCATGAAATTATTGTTCCAATAATATATGTATATATAGATAGTAACTGGGGTGCTGTAGATATATTACACACTGTGGATGGTTGCAACATCCTGCACCACCTTGGACCTTGGATAATTGAAACCCTATACCCTCTGGTAAATTAACATAGCTATGGAAAATCACCATTGTTAATTGGTAAATCAACTATTTCTATGGCAATTTTCAATAGCTATGTTGAATTACCAGAGGGTAAACCATGGTAAAGTGACCCATTTATATTTATAATGAACTATAATGATATATATATATATATATATATGTATAACCTGAGTTTTAGGAGTTATTCGTGACTGTTAAGGGCCATAACTGTAAGTATATTATAGAATAACCCCCCATTCTCAACTAGTGAAGGACAATACGCTGGGCCTTTGCGTGGCTGCTGCGATCCTGGAGGAATATATCAAGGGGAGCAGTGGTGTTAATAGTTGACGTAATTGACTAACAATGATAGTGATTGATAGTGATTAATAGTAAGTGATACCTAATATTATTGGTCTAATGGTATCACTGATATTAGTGATATAATGATTGGTATCCCATCAATACTAAGGATAGTGATTAGTGGGATAGTGATAGTGATTGATAGTGATTAATAGTAATAGTGACTAATAGTGATGGTGATCAATGGGATAATTAGGTAGCAATATTAGTGCCTGATTATTAATCACTCATTCATGATGATCAGAATATTTGGAATAATTAGTGTCTGAATATTAGGTAACATTATCATGAATGCTGATTAATTTGGATGAACTAAACAACGACCCTACGTTCCGTTCGTTTTCCGTCACTGGTTCATGATGGTTCGGAGTGCGGGAATCGGGGCCCTTTGCTGGCCGAAGTGTTCAGCTATTGTGGGATAACAGCTATTCTCAGGTCAGTGAATTACTATATTTCAGCCAGACTTTTGAACTATACCTGTTTTTGTTTCCGTATTCAATGTATACCATGTTTGAATATAAGTTTGTGAAAATTGTATCACATCATGACATCATATCATGTCCCATAAGGTACAAGTTTTTAAATCAATGTGGCCCATATGCTCCATGTATGGAATATGTTCTTCCATTTTGGCAATAAATGCTGGTCAAATATTGATTAATATATATATATATTTACATATTCCATACATATTCCATACATATTTTACATGTGGATGCTTGAACAGGGTAATTCAACATAGCAATGTCAGCAATGTCTGTTCTTTTGATGCTTCGATCCTCCAGGATCGATCCATAATCCTTTCGTGCCATGCCATGACCAAAGTGTCACGTAGCGCGCTCGCACCCGAACTCGAGCAGCGACAATGCCTCGAGGACGGGTCGTGTCAGAAAACGTTTTTTCACGATGCCGCGGTGCCGTGTCCTTCACAGGGCGGTTCCACCCTCTGGTAAACTAACAGTTTGCTATTGAAAATGGCCATTTATAGTGGATTTACCAATTAACAATGGTGATTTTCCATAGCTATGTTAGTTTACCAGAGGGCGCATTGATCAGAAACCAACGATATGCCATGATGGGTGAGATCTACATGGCCATGGCAAAAATTGGCAGGATGGTTTCATCCTAAGTCAACGTAACGCCAAATCCACCGGATTGGATTAATGCCCCCCTTCCGCCAAATAGGCGCCCGGTTTATAGTGCCAAATATGTGTAAATCTTCACTAAATGTTAAAATGGAAATATATCAGGAATGTTTAAATATGAACTCTGGAATGGACTATATATATATATCTATATATCATATATATATATAGATGGTTAGTCATTATCCCATTATTTCTTATGAGAAATCCATTTAGTTGGGATAATGATTAACCAGTGGATTTGCCATCTATGGGGGTGATCCGAGTTGTTGGATCAATTCAGAGACCCTTCGGTAATCAAAAGTGGAAAATGTCCTATGCAAATTCACTAGAAATGAATGGTTTATAGCTGGGAGCAACAAAGGGCAAAGGGATATCCTGCATTCTCTTTTTTTTTGGCTTGTTGGTGGGTTCAGGATGTTTCAAATATGGTTGGCGAACGCCCCTGGTATCAATAATTACGCCCCTGGTATGCCAATATTTCTAGTGTGGCTTGGCACCACCAAGCGGCTCAATACTGCTCCTCAGATGAAAAAAAAGCCAGACACGATTCGAAGGATCATTATCAATGTCTATGTTTTTTTTGTTCTGAGGTCAATTATATAATTACATATACTATATTATATCTATTATATAGTTTACATATACTATATTATATTGTAATGATTATATATATATATGTATATATATATGTATCCATTGTTCTAAAATCACAAGACATGGTCAGACATCGCCCCAAACACCGATGGCTTTAGCGATCCCCGCCGTTGATTGCTTTGGCTTAAGTCGCACATGGCGAAGTGGGATCTATGGCGCCGGCAATGGCGCCGGGGTATGCCGTTTTTAAACCAACTGATTTCGGCAACGACTTGGAGGCAACGACTTGCTGGCTGACAAATCTGCACCTTGATTCTTACACATATCGGATGTCTCATTTTTTCTTATCAGAGGTAGAAAATGGTATAATTAAGTGTTATGTCAACTGTAGGTGGATGTGTTCGCTAATGTTCACTGGAGTTCATAACCAGACCCAAGAGACTAACATTGAGATTTTCTGGGGGAGTTTTCACAGCTGACCACGCGGCGCGGATACGCTACGCCCATCACAGGCCGAAAATCGGGCCGGGTTTTTGAGCCGGGCCACAGAATTTCGCCAGAAATTAGGTATTATTTTGTTTGAAAGCAAATAGCCTGCAACAGGTGTTTGATTCAACATTGAGCGGCCATTTCAGGTACCTAAATTGGAGGTAGCTCATATATAAAGCTTATGTAAGGGCTATGTAAGGAACAAAATATGATACAGGAGCTCCATTTTAGGATCTTGAAATTCCCCTTTATCTTCGGGGATGTGGACGATGATATCCTTGAACCTGTGCTTTGTCACTGACCGGCTTTTGAAGAATCTGATAGCCTAAAAATTAGGTAGTCTAATATCCAAACAAGTTCCTAGATGGCTAACAGATAACATAACATTTTGTTTGGATATAATCTTTACCCATTTGTTATGTGCTTCTTTGCTAAATGGGTAGATATGTAAAATGATATGATATTTTTGACACTTTTAATTCATGGTTGAAGAGTCCCTCACCCCATGCTGGCGCAAAATCCCACTAACTCACCAGCAAAAAATCATCATTTAATGTCTTTTGTTGCTTCAAAGTCAATCAAAATCCCATTCAATACATCTATTTAAATCCTTCGAAGTCACCGTGAAATCACCAGAAATCTTTATACATCCTTATGTTTATCACTATAGAGAGAGGCCAATCACTCAGAAAAACAACAACAACTTGAAAATCCAAATCCCGATTGAAATCCCTAGGAAAATCATGAACAAATCCCCAACTTACCCTCTGGTAATTTAACATAACTATAGAAAATCACCATGAATAGTGGATTTTCCCATTGAAAATGGTGATTTTCCATAGTCTTGTGGCTGTTTACCAGAGGGTAATCCCCAACGTATCGACCACATCTCTCTGCGGTGGAAATCCAGCCACGGCTTTTGCCAGGGATGGGCCGATGGAGTCGCTCGCCAGGCGGAAGAATCCCAAATTGATGGATATAAAAATCGAGGAATCATTAATCATAATAGCTATAATATATAAAATCCATGAATCATCATTGAAGATGGATATAAAAATCATATTCATCATCTAGAATCATTTTTATAGAGTAATCACCTAATTTTTATAGGGAAAGCATATGGCATCATGCCAAAATGGCCTTATTAGTCCAGGTTAGTGAATTATGATAATTTGCCCAGAATAGCATATATAGCCCCCAAGAAGTGGCAACAATCCTAGCTATTTAAGGCCCAGCAAGTGGGGTATGATGAAGATTTCATCAACAAAATATTGGGAACCCCCGAACATGGATATAACTCTGGAAAACCTGGAAATTGTGATGTAAATATCATAAAGGATGCATCCTCGATGTGTTTTTACCTGATTTTTGTTTTGGACCGCTTTATACTTTTATTCAGCAATATGTTTTGGGTTTTAATTAAGTACGTCTTGCATTTCAGCCTTGGTTTTGTTGAGCTAATTCCCATGTCAACACCAAGAATGATGCACAATGTTCAAAAACCACGGATTTGGAATCAAATACTGCTTGGTGGTTTGGAACATTTTTTATTTTTCCATATATTGCGAACAATCATCTCAACTGAATTGAATTTCATATTTTTCAGAGGAGTAGGTATACCACCAATTAGACAGTAGTCCATAGCATGGGATTAATCACCATTAGTTGCTATGGGATTGGACAAACACAAATGTGTGGGTATGAAAGCATGGGATTGCCTGGGTTCTGATGGATATATCATATCAATATAATATAATATGATTATACTGTATGTTTTGGCTAGGTTTATACGCCAACTTATCTTGGCTGCGTCAGTGATTTCTTACTTCTACGTTGGTTGATCCACCATTTGGGGAATTTAGTGGGTGCATTATGTATTATGTCTTTCTTGCTAGAGAGGCCTGGGTCAGCAAATAAAAAAGTTATAAACCACTAAAAGGGTTCATTTCGCTCTAAACCACTTCTAGATGGGTTTTGCACAGCTTTTTTGTTAGATGGCTTCATAAATCAATCAACAAAAACTAGGAGTGCTATTCACTCATCCCTCCCAGCACTCAGAAATCTGGTTATCTTTCCATGGGATGTCCCATATCCCCATTGATGATACACCACCGTGTGTTCTTCAGATATCCCAAGTAAAAATGATATCAATTTGATATCAAATTGATATCAATTCCATTGATATCCCATGAAAATCACGATGAAAATAAACGCTAGTCACGATGAAAATCACTATAATTATTAGATAAATATGTTGAACCTTCCATTAGAAGCACCATTACTGTACTCACTTTTGCTCACTATTCATGAATGATTAATATTCGTGAATCACAATGAAATTAACTATGAATCATCATGAAAATCACCTTTAATTGTCAGTAATCACAATATATCTATATATATATATGTGTTTATTAGATATCCCAAGTTATTGATGTTCCATTGGTCTACAGTTCACCACGATGAAAATTGCTGTTCACCACTATTATTGTTATTATCGTAAAAAAAAGTATTAATCCATTAATTACAGTAATCCATATTAGTTAAAGTAATTATATGAATTCCATATTGTTGATGATACTATATATTAATACTAAGTACAGTTACTATTTATACTAAGTACAGTATTAATTACAGTAATTACTGCTACTTAAACGTAATTATACAATAGTTGATTAATAGTAATTAACTAATAGTAACTACAATGGGGATGCGTTACTATTGGTTAATGATTAAAACAAACACATCCCCATCGTTCCAAGACAGGTCCCCGGCCCGGCTTACGCCTCACCGCCGCAAAGCCGCGACGGAGCGGGTCTCGTCGCAGTCGAGGCAGGCTTTAACCGTTTAACCATTGATTTTTGGGGGAAATTCATGGGGATTTATGGTGATTTTATGGGATTTACCCTATGGTAATTTGTTACATAGCTATAGAAAATTGCCCATAGAAATAGTTTGGTAAATTTACATAGCTATAGAAAATTTCCCATTTTTCCCATTTATAGTTGATTTACCTATTAAAGATGGTGGATCAGTTCGTTGTATGTTGGGTAATGGTTGATTTGTTTCGGAAAATCTTTGTTTCCAAACTTACGGGATCATCAGGGATTGCACCAGCGAAGATGGTGATTCAACCAAGCAAAACAGGAACTGGATAACTGGAATGTGCTGGATTTTGCTAGTTAAGTGATATTTAAGATGTTTTAGGCAGGTTTTGGTTAAACATGAGGTTGATGTGCTTTTTTTCAGCATGGGCTTAGCTAATGGGCTTGGGTTTGAATCAGCAAAAAACATCGAGCGGCTCACCATGGCGAAGTATCGGCAAACCGTTTGCCACAGCTCCGTTTTTTGAACGGCCAGTGCATGGTTTGTTAAGGCAGCTGGCAATGTATCTTTGAAATGGAATACGATTTCATATCCCACTAGAGCATGATATATTCCTCAGATTTGTTGTTGCACGCTGAATATATTTTCGTGCGCAAAACCATCGAAAGGCAAATCAAATCAAGAAACGCGTGTGTCTGAAAATTGGCTTTCAAATGGCCAATTTGTTAATAGGATTTAAGAGGGAAAATTATGAGAGACCATCAAATTTTAGGGAATGCTAGCCGTGATGACTATACAAATGACCCAGCACCCAAACTATTGTCCAGTTGCAATAAGTAATTAGTCTCTTTCACCCAGAAATAAAGCCCCAAAGTCCTGGTTTGGGCAGATGGACACCACGAAAAAACACCAGCATGGTCGTGTCATTCGTTGTATACTTTCAGATCAAATTCGCCTTGATTCGGGCAATGGTTTCTGCAGGCTTTGCTCATGCTGTACTTCTCCGGAGTGATGGCTGTGCAGTTGCCATTGGTCGCAACAGGTTTGGACAATGCGATGTCCCAGCTTTGGATGAGGGGATGACATACACCCAGATTTCTGCAAAGCCTGCAGAAATCTCGGTGTATCTCATCCCCTCATCCAAAGCTGGGCTTCTGCGCAGTGATGGCAGTGCTGTTGCCATCGGAGACAATGAACGGGAACAACGCAACATTCCGGCTCTGTATTCAGAGCCGGAATGTTGCGTTGTTCCCGTTCATTGTCTCCGATGGCAACAAAATACACCCAGGTTTCTGCAGGCTTTGCTCATACTGTACTTCTCCGGAGTGATGGCAGCGCTGTTGCCATCAGAAGCAATGGGGATGGACAATGCAACATCCCCACTCTGGATGAGGGGAGCACATACACCCACATTGCTGCTGGCAGTGCTCATACTTTGCTTCTCCGAAGTGATGGCCGTGCTGTTGCTGTTGGAAGAAACAGAGATGGACAATGCGACATCCCGCATTTGGATGAGGGGATGACATACACCCAGATTTCTGCAGGCTGTGATCATCTAGATCATCCAGTGCTTCTGAGGAGTGATGGGAGTGCAGTTGCCATTGGTCGCAATAGGTTTGGACACTACAACATCCCAGCTTTGGATAAGGGGATGACATACACCCAGATTTCTGCAGGCGGTGCTCATACAGTGCTTCTGCACAGTAATGGCAGCGTTGTTGCATTGGAGACAATAGTTTTGGACAATGCAACATCCCACCTTTGCCTGCGGGCATGACATACACCCACATTGCTGCAGGCTTTATTCATACAGTGCTTCTCAGGAGTGATGGGAGTGTTGTTGCCATCGGAGGAATTAGAAGTGCACGCTGCAACATTCCGTTGCCGGAGCCAGGAATTCGCTACATTGGTGACACAACACGTGGTAGAGATTTAGTTTTACAAGTAGAGCTTGTGTACGAAGAAGATACAGTCAAGCTGATATGCTCGACTGCAGGTGGAGAAGAACGCTGCCGTTTGATCGCACAGAGCGAGGCACAAACGCATGGCTCGTGAATTGAACCCTGGGTTTGTTGAGGGTAATTTTCGTCTATTTTCACAATGGTTAATCCACCATTCCGGGAATCTGTTTGACTTGGGATATGTTTTACTTTTTTTGGTCCTCTTTTTTCTTGGCAAATCCAAGGAATGTGAACCTTCAAAACCTCCACCTCATTTTGCCAGATGCACAGTTGTTGGCCAAAGTCTGCCGTACAAATCCAGGAGCCTCAGTTGCTCAAGTGACTCGGATGACTCAAGCGACAGCGAGTCACATCTCTGAGCACCATGCCCTAGATTTGACCCACATGGTCTCCTTGGCTGCAACCTGAGCCAACCTCGGCAGATGTGTTGCAGGTGGGTGTGGTAGCTTCCTTTTCGAATCCTCGTCTAGGTCCGATCGCGGCGCTGGAAAAAAACACATAGATGTGTGTCAGGATTGGTATATTTCCACATTCCGTACATATCCTTCTTAAAACATCTTAAAACTAACAATATAGATATGTGCAACCCCACTATGTCATTATTTGATACCATTTGTAGATAACTGTCCAAGGTAAAAAAAGAACATTGTTTTTTGCTCTTTTCTTTTGGCCACAGGATTGGTGACAAAGTGGCAGGACCACAGTCTGCATGCTAAAGGACATAGCCTGGAGTAAATCAACACGAGATATGGAAAGCCAATGGTGAAACCCCTAAGGACAAGCTCTGCAAATGCTGGGGTTTTCATATCTATGGACTGTTTGTCTTTGTTTTGATTTACTGGAGGATACATATAATAGATTAATAGGATTTTTGCCATCTATCCATCTATCAACTGATAAATCATGGGATAAACATGGATAAACCATACAAAGTGGATTATCAACCATCTATGGTGATACGATTCCGAGTTAGTGCCATTACTTTCTCATCCCATACGACCTTTGGGCGACCCGGCACGGCCCAACGAGTTCTTTTTCATTGTGCAGCTACAAAGGTGGGACAATGGGTCATTTTACCACGTTTTACCACGTTTGACCATGTTTTTACCATGTTTTACCCCTTAGCAGCCTTAGGCACTTTCTGAGATATGCCTCAACAATGATTTTATTTACCTCAAGTGTTGTAAGCTGTCTACCAATTTGGGTAGATTAACTTCCCTGTACAATTGGATCGGATCGACAACTATATATTCCACCAACATAGTTCATTGAGATACCATATGTCATGTACAGTACCAGTATATGATCGGGTAACATACATATGACCCAAAGTAGTACCACAAATGATCCACCATGGGTGGTACCCATTGGTTGCCCCCCAAAGTTTCAGACAATTCCAAATTTTGATTTCTGATAATCTTCAATCATATGGTAAAGCCAATAATAAACCCTCCCCAAATTGCCAAAGTCACCGTTCTTATGTTATAAACAATCCTCAAATGGTAGGTCAACTAAATCAGATACGTCCATATAATTGATTGTTGACTCCCATGTAAAGGGGTTATTATAATTGCACGTAGTTGTATATGTAATTCTCTATGGGTTAAAAACTCTATAGTTGTGAAAAATGGCAATATAAGACACTATAGATTAATAATCATCTATGGCTTAAGATCTAAAGGTATAATTGAAGATTATTGTTGAATATTGTTGATTAACCATTGTTAACCGTAATTGAACCATTATGAACCATTCATGAACCAACAGTTCTTGTATCAAGCATTATGAACCATAATTATCCATGGGAATTCCAGGATCCTAAAATTAAAATGGAGGTACTGTACCATATAAGGCCATATGTTGGGGGTATATCCCCTTACGTAGCCCTGAAAAATAGGCCTTATATATGGTAGGTACCTCCAATTTAGGTTCCTGAAATGGCCATTGAACTATTTAATAAATATAACTATCAAGTTGGTTAGTTATACAACAAATCCCATTCTTAACCCTATAAAAAATACCATTAAACGCCATCAAACCCAATAAATTCTTTATTTCATCGTCAACCAACCGGTGATCGCACTGCGCCACTGCTTCAGGCGGACGTCGAGCCAGGTGCTTTCCGGCGCTGAAGAGTGGGCGACGAAGAAATGCTTGGCTGATTCCCAGGAAAACATGTGGTTTGTGATGGATATATCATATATATATATATACCGATATACCTGCGGTTTTATGGGTTTTATCATAATCAACTTATCTTGGATTTGCGTGAGAACCTTGGCTTTTCGCAACTTTCCCAGAAATGGGGAAAAAGGTTCGGATGTGTTTTAAAGAATCAGTAAAGTACATATTTTGCCTCATCTGCGTATGGAATTAGGCGCCACATGAAATTGAGCATCTAATGATATGTTATGTGTAAATGGGGTTTCCTAAAATGGGGGTACCCCAAAATCATCGATCTTCATAGGAATTTTCATTGTAAACCAACCATTTTGGCGTACCCCCATGGCAGGAATTAAACCAATATAATTCATTAACATTCCATTAACCGTTGGAAAATATACTTTGGACTGGATCATCATCGGTCACATCCAGTTTGCAGCCAGTTTTGTCATCACGCAGAAGACATGAGAAGACCCTGTTAGCAGAGATTTTTTGGATAACCACCATGTATTATGTATCATGATATGTGTATGGCAAAGGCATAAATGGTGTGATATGGTGCGATGTGTTTGTTTTTTATCGTTCAATTTACACTTCAGTACTTGAAGATACACGTATCGCTCAATATTTACCATATGATATGAGGCAATGTTTGGAGAACCCCACAAGACTACTATATGGTTATAGCATGTTATGCCCCAAGTGCGAATAGGATATATCTCAGCTATCATACGTGGGTTGTTATCAGACCTTGAAACTTGAGGTCAGTTTCATGACATTTCCGGTCGGGCCCCTGTTTACGCTGGCCAACTTGCTGCGTTTATTAAGATTAAAAAAACAGTGGCAATTATGGAAACGACGGGAAACTATACCTACATGATGGTTGCTAATTAAACTAGATATTAAAATATACAAATACAAATAATTAGCCCAAGTATATCACCCAACTAAGTATATAGCTCCGCTTATAAACCAATGCGACAGGTCCCCGCGGTCGCCGAGCCGCCGCCGAAGCCCACGCCGAGGTTGTAACGGGAGACATAGCCATAAAATGCCACAAAACATAGGGAACATGATGTTTTTCACCATTAAACAAAATATAACAAAATCATAGGGAGAATGATGAGGACAACCAGAGTAACCCTTGGATCCCTTGGGTTTGGGTTTTTCCCCCCTAGATTTTCAGAGAAAACCAGATGTGAAAAGCTATGGCTATGTATCCCGTCCCGTTCGGAGTCAACATTCGTCTTGAGGATTCCATGGATCAAGGTTTAGATTGGTCAATGACTGGTACCAGACATGGTAAACGTTAACAAAACACGAACTGGAAAATCACCATGCTATTAATGGGTAAATCAGCTATTTCTATGGCCAACTAACAGTTTGAGAACTGGAAAATCACCATGCTATTAATGGGTAAATCAACTATTTCTATGGCCATTTTCAATAGCAAACTGTAAACGTTTACCAGAGGCTAACTCAATAAGCTTACCGTATTGGCCAGGAGTCCATTTGGCGGGTCAAAAAGTCAACAGCCGCACCCAATTTTGGGGTCTTAGATTTGGATCCCTAGCCAGATATTACTTACCGATGAATCATCCTTTATAGCAGCTATAATTAGTCAGTTTTATAGCCATCTAACCATAAATATATATATATATATATATATATATCAATGTTTGCAGAAACATCCTACCATCCATGACCATTTACTATTCGACTCATCATATGCATCACTTACAGTACCATTACCTTTATATATTAAAATTATCATGTATTCCCTTTCATGCATATACTAGTACTAAACCACTGACATGTTATTTCCAGTTAAACAACTACCACTGTGCTAGTTAAATCATAGCACAGGTATTTTGAATTTACGTTGTGCTGTTACATGCAATTCTTCGCCCAAAATACTCCTATCAAAATCCCAAATCATATTGACTACCATTCGAAATAGCATCAAAAATTAATCCATCAACATCACCAAAAGATTATGATCATCTATTAAAAATCAGATTATCCACTCAATATACCTGATTTTAATAGATTGATCATAATCAGTTGTAATTTATAGATTAATAGATTAAAATCATAATCATTAATTATTAACTGTATAATTATCTCTTAATCATAATCATTAGGTATTAATCATAATCTATTATCATATATTAACTGTATTAGTCAGATTATCCACTCAATATGACTAGTTCTTTCCAGGTCTTCTTTACCTTTCTTTTCTTTGGCGCTGTCGCTCTCCAGGCACCTCGCGACGGAGAGCGGACGCATCGCCGCGCGAAGCCTCCGAGGCGACAAGTTCTTTAAAGGGATGAATTTATAATATATGGGATCACTTTTATAGGGATTATTGGTTGATCAACCATATAAGATAAGCTATCTAAAAATGTTGAGTAAGTAAGTTATAACAGCACATCCTTGCCATTTTCTTAAAATCTATTTAATGCGGGATTCTTGTTCGATACGGCTTACATTATGATGATGCATGATATTATTCCATCAGTTTTTAATGTGGGGTTGTCTGAAAATACGGTCCCCAAAAAAACGGTCCCAAAAAATTGATGGTTTATCATTTTATCTCCATTTTCTCCATCAAAATAGCCATTTGGAGGTACACCCCATTTTCAGACACTACCGTGCAGATTTTACAAGTTGACTAGTCACACAGCTTTTATATCCCAATTTATAGTTGATGTTCTTACTATATCATTCTCTATGACTCTATGTATACATATATATATAATAAGATGTAGTAAGCCAAGCTAAATCCCAGATATTCACCTGAAACTGAAGGCCTTTGCGCATTGAGGCATGGACCCGGCCACAGAAGTTGCCATCAAGTGGCCAGACATTGCCGCAGGGCTCGACCAGAGAAATCTCTTGCCGATCTCCCGAAAGCCTCGTGGATATGACACAGGAGACCAGCCGCAAAGGTTTTTGCGACACCGGAGATGTCGAAGTTGAATGCTTTTGGATACCTGGTAATTTCACCATGCCTTGGTGAATCATCCAACATGGGCTAGTTGGTGGTTTGGAACATATTTTTTCCATATATTGGGAATTTCACAATCCCAACTGATGAACTTATATTTTTCAGAGGGGTAGGTATACCACCAACCAGCATAAAGTTCACCAGTGAGGATGTTAGCGAATCCCATGCTATGATGGGAAAGCGACGTAATTTGACAAAAACAGGAGGGTTACCGCCATCACCGGCTCACCTTTTCTGCGGTATATGCTTCACAGGAGGCAATTATGGTCAATAATGATTATCGCCTGTTCTTGACCATGAATGTAGAATATGACTATCATAGCCTATTATTATTGACTATATTATAATGGTTATAGCCTATTATGGTCAATTATGACTATTGTTATGGCTAAACATTGTTATAAATCCAATCCAATCCTGTGGATATGCAGAATCCTGCACCAGTTGGTAAACAGTTTATCCCATTACTATCCCATTCTTTACCCAGTAATTACACGTAATTACTTTCCCATTGGCAGGAATCCATGTAAATGGTTACTATCACAACTGGTAGGAAACCCATATAATATCATATTGAATGATAATCATAGTCATGATTTAGACCATGCAAATAGTATTATGGGCTAAATCTATCATATAATATCATGACCATAATTGATTTAGCCCATTATCATAATCATCAATGATTAATCAGAGTTATGTCAAATATGTTTGGAGAATAACCCCATTTCTGTTTCTTGTTTTATATCGCCCATGATATAACTATAGTATACTAGATTATAATGGTTACTATAATACACATATCTTATGGGCTAAGATTGCTATATCATGTGGTTATACATTCAATAACTAACCATATCATAACCAGATCATATTTAGCCCACTACTAAACGCTCTCCCTGCAGAATGGCCACCGACGCCACCGCGGCTCGGCAAAGATGAGAAACCCGTGGATTTTGACGAAAAAATTGGGATTTTGGTGGGATTGTCCCACAAAAGCACTTTTTTTCAGAGCGCATGTTTACTTCCAAAGTTGTAAGTTCGGTTCTATTGAAGTTTGTAGAGATCGCGTTTGTGAAAATCCTGCGACGCCACAAAAAAGAGCCCTAGAATGAGAGATGGTTTGGGACCAACCCTAGTAATGTCAAGATGGTGGGTAAACCGATGTGAAACAGTTAAAATTATATAAAGATAATGCCAGTGCTTATGTGAATTGCGGTCTGTGATAGCCATGTGAAACCGACAGTATGGGTTTGACCCAACTACTATAGGGAAACAAGCGAACACCCAACATTCTGCTCCCATCCCTGTTGAGTGGGTCGTGGAGTTAACATGTTTTTTGGTCAGTTATCACCAAAAATCACCCATATACCCAGTTGACCCATCAAGAGGATTATATAAATTTGATTGAATCGCATTTTTCTGCGGGTCAAATCCCCATTTTTGTTGGTGAACTGTCCATTTATGTGGCTAAAATTCTCTTGACCATTTTTTGTGTTACCTGACCCCCGAAAAGGTGATGCATTGAACTGTTTGGGTTTAGCATGCTTTAGCTCATGTCGCTCTTGAGCATGTGACCATTGGCCCAATAAACTCTGGTGAAGCATGGTGAGTAGATGTAGGGAATGATGCTATTTATATAATTGGTTGTGTGGGACATAGATGTCCTTTTCCCATTGGTTGGTTGATTAATAGAGGTGTTTGAAGAAATCCCTTTGACAAGAAGAAAATGATGATAGATGAGATTAACCAGCTCCCGGCCCAAACCTATTTTTACCAAAAGGACATCATTATTGGTGTGGGAGTTGTGAGCATTCCGTTGTGAGAATCTCTGTCAACCACCAGGTACATCACACTTTGCATCACATCAAACATTATCGCCCTTGAGACAACTCGCGCTTGGTGAGCTCCAAAAGAAGTGTCCGCATGTGGCTTTGATTCCGAGAAAAGGAAAACTGTGGCATATTCCAACTTTGCCCAATAACATTTGAAATGAATATTATAATATTTATAATATATCATTTATACGATTTATATAGTGATGTTTTGTCACCATGTCAAGGCCAATGTGAAACAGCTAAAATTTCGTGTATCCACTGGCAATCATCCCATTGGGATTCCGACCCAGTCATTTCCATCGGTTTCCTCTACTTGGGGGTGACCATGGCATTCGTTAAAAACCACAAGACGAAGATGTGGGTCAAACAATACCATAAATAAACCACTGGGAAATGGTATAATATAATGGTATATCACGAGGGATGACAATGTGTTTTTTATACGGTAAAACAATGTCAAAACCACTGTCACTATACCACCATATACCACCTACATATTTATGATGACATGTGGGGATGGTGCAAATGACATAACTTTTACCTGGAGCCTGAGGCCGTCGTATTCGCAAGGCGGGGGACGACTCCTATGGGTACCCCCTTGGTTAACGTGAATCCATGGTTTCCATCCAGGATACTTGGAAACTGAATCCATGTTATTTGAGTCAACTGACTGGTGAATGGTGTAGTAATTGAGCTGAATGTGGTATGAACATGTACATCCGCGATTTTACCAGAAATGGATAGAAATTGTGGTGGATTGAGGCAGATTTGAAGATTCTTGCCAATGAGCTTTTTGAATCATTTCGTCCAAGTCTCATGTTTCTTCTTATAATGTTTGTCATTGTCCAATTCTGGGCTTAGATCCCTTGAATTTTCGTAAAATGATCCGATTGGAACAGGACAGAGGTCATCGTTCCGGGACTGTTTTTTGCTGTGGAAAAGCCATGGGGAAGGGATGGGCAGGATCACATACACATGGAAAATTTTGTATATATTGTATCTGATTATATATATACATACATATTAAATATGATTATTATCATTGTTATATTATTATTTAATATTATTTTACTATATATATATATTATAAATTATATGTGTATATATAATGATGCATGTTTGAATTATGTGTATATATAAATATCATGTGAATACTGTTAGTTATAGTTATATCCCATATATACAATATCCCTACTGTTGTTGAATTATATCTCCATTTTCCCTGTTGTATCCCATGCTCATAATTTGGTGATCCCAGCAATCTTGTTGGTCAAACTCTGCATGACATCCTCGTATAATAATATGCCGCATTACATATATATATATACCACATTATCCCACAAATCTGGGAATGTACCATGAAATATTATAAATGCCATGAAGTTTCCAGGAATCTTCTAGGAATGCCCCAGGAATCCCAGAAATTTTAACCATTATTGCAGACTACTAACCATTAAACACCATTATTAACCATTTCTTACCAACACTTAACCATTATTACCAAAATTTAACCTTTACTTACCAATATTTAACCTTTACTTACCAAACTATAACCATTACTTACCAATATTTAACCATTACTTACCATTATTTAACCATTGCTAGCCGTTATTTAACCATTATTTAACCATTACCAACCATTATTTAACCATTATTTAACCAATGCTAACCATTACAAACCATTATTTCACCATTACTAACCATTATTTCACCATTACAAACCATGACTAATCATTACCAACCATTGTTTAACCATGACTAACCATTATTTAACCACTATTTAACCATTATTTAACCATTATTTAACCATTGCTATCCATTACTAACCATTACTAACCATTATTTAGCCATGACTAACCATTATTTAAAAATGATTTCACCATTACTAACCATTACCAACCATTGCTAACCATGACTAACCATTACTAACCATTATTTAACCATGACTAACCATTACTAATCATTATTTAACCATTATTTGACCATTACTGACCATTACTAACCATTATTTATCCATTACTAACCATGACTAACCATTACTAACCATTATTTAACCATTGCTAACCATTTCTAACCATTATTTAACCATTACTAACCATCACCAACCATTACTAACCACCAATAACCATTACTTAACCATGACTAATTTTATCCATTACTAACCATTTCAAACCATCATTTAGCCATTACTAACCATTTTAACCATTATTTAACCATTACCAACCATTATTTAAACATGACTAACAATTATTTAACCATTATTTGACTATTGCTAACCATTACTAACCATTATCTATCCATTACCAACCATTTCTAACCATTATTTAACCATTACTGACCATTTCTAACCATTATTTAACCACTACTAACCATTGCTAACCATGACTAACCATTACTAACCATTATTTAACCATTACTAACCATTATTTAACCATTACTAACCATTATTAATCACCCTTATTAACGACTTCTCAAATGGTGCGTCTTCTCATGTTCCATGCTCCGCACACGCGGCGGTTCGCCGCGAAACTGTCAGATGACTCCCAGCCCAAGCGATGCGAAGCCGGGACGGAGGAGGGCGCGGATTTTTTGTTTTCGACTGGAGCAATGTGGTGATTGCACCAACAATGGAATTACCCTCTGGTTATGACTAACATAGCCATGGAAAATCACCATGTTTAATAGGTAAACCATCTATCTCTATAGGCCATTTTCCATGGCTATGTTAAATAACCAGAGGGTATATAGTTTCTAGGAATTGTTGGTGATTCTATGCATGAAATGGGATGTGAGTGGAATTATATATATTTCCCATACCATGTGGCTACAATCATCATTTCACCATATTTCACCAATACTTAATGGGATGAGCAATGGAATTATATAGCTTCTAATGGTGATTCATAGTGATTATTATCAATGATAGTTGGATGATTAATGGAACGGTGATAAATCTGGGTAAATTGGAACGACCTCACTGCGACCTCACTAGATTCATAGTTAGTATAGGGGAATTATCCTCATTGTGAGCCTTATTTCATGTCAGTGAGTTATTATGCTTTAACCAGAAACATGGGAGGTACGGTCAAAACTCTGGTATACTACTTATGTAAAGGAAGGTTCTCTTGTATCTAGAAAGTGCACCAAACACTGTGTAGCGATAGGGCCTCCCCCAAAAGCGATAATTGTGCATAATGTCCACATCTGAAGTTGTTTTGTACAAAGTGGCGTACATGTAAGAGGCGAAATTAGCGACACCTCTAGCGATACCTTAGCGGTACCCATCTGTTCAAAAAGTAACCCCAGACCACAAATAGACACTCCTCTTCATTTCCTTTCTTTTCCTTTTCCTTTCCCTTTCTCTTCCTTTTCTTTTCCTTTTCTGTTCCTTTTCTGTGCCTCTTCCTTTCATCTTTACAAAATGGATGGCAAAAACGGGCCCGCACAAGCGATGGCCGCGATGGAACAAAAACGGCCGGGGCCTGAGGATTTCACCGATCAACACTTGGCGAAGCGGCCCGCAGCGCCGAAGCGTCGGAATGGAAACAGCAACAGATTGGCCGAACTTTGGTGTGATATATACTGTGTAATATTTAGATAGATATTTAGATAGATATTTAATTAGTGATTTACCAATAACAGATTGATATTTAGTATATACTAAAAAGTAAAATGCACACCATAATATTGATATACTATCGATATTAGCCGAACTGCAAAGCAATATATACATATATATATATATATTTATTGATATTTTAGTCAAAGTTTTTTGGATGATTAGCCGAACTAACTTTGGGTGATATATACTTCTTGATGGCCGTTGATCCCCTTTGGTTCAGAAAGGGAACAGCCTTTGTTAAAAAGCGAAATCCACATGTAGAAATTCAGTGGTAATGGTCCCCGTTGATCGTAAACTTCCAATGGTAACATTAACACAGTTTCATGTTTGTCACACTAAACCCCATTGGAAAGGGACAACCTTAATTTGTTTGGTAGATTTTTTTGCCAGTGTTTGGGAAACATCAAGTCTTTTTCACTCTTTGATATCCAATGTTTTGCATTGTCCTGAATTCCTGAAGGTGATTTTTGGTTTTCCGCTGGTTCTAGTGGAATCTACTGAACATGTTTTATGTGTATTGCCCCCAAATCAGCAAATTCCGATTGTTTTGCCAGATTTTTGTTCCGGAAGTGGATTTGAAAGGATTTGTTTAGGTTTTGCAGACTTCAGCATCCAAACATCTGGGTATGGGTGTGACTGAAAATGGGTTATACCTCCTTGATGGTTGTTTTAATAGGAAACATGTTCATTAACGATCACATTTAGGGGTATCCTATTTTTAGACAAACCCATCTCTGGTTGGGGGTTTGAAACATTTTTTATTTGTCTATATTTTGGGAATAATCATCCCAACTGACTAACATTTTTCAGAGGGGTTGAAACCACCCCATCTTGTATAATGAACACACATTGGAATGCTGAAAAAAATCTGGAAAATCAGCATCCAATCATTGGATCCACTGCAACCTTGCAGGAGCCCTAGAAGCTCACCGCCAGCAACGAGGTGGTTGGGGAATGTTGGGATGTATGGGATATGGTCTGTGGAACATATATATATATACACTATTATACAATGTATATATATATGTACATTGTGGGATAAGTGGATATATACCTAATCTTCTCAATATTTCTTGATCTAGTCTCAATATTTGGGATGTATTATTGATATTTGAATATATATATATATAGATATCAGGAATCTAACGTGGTTTGTGGTTTCACTTTTGGACATGGTCACTTTTGAAGGGAACTGATGAAACATCACTGGTTGGAGGTACCCTCTGGTGAACGTTAACAAAAAACTATGGAACATCACCATGCTATCAATGGGTAAATCCCCTATTTCTATGGCCATGTTCAATAACTATTTAACAAAATTACCAGAGGGTATATCCCATTAATATCCCATTAATATCCCATTAAACCACTATAAAATCCCATTAAACCACTATCAAATTTCCAGAGGGTTTCCCACAACCTGATCACGATCAGGTCACGAGAAATGATGAGATTTTTTTAATTTTGGAAACGACGTTACGCGAAACGACAAGCCCACATTTCAAGTTGTTGCAATGTATTGTAATTTACCTAGGTATACTTGGAATGCCGAAAAAATTGGGGGACCAACCAGTTCTGAAAGCTAAAACCCCCTTTATCCATAGGATGTGTTTGAAAATGATTTATACCCCCATAGCACTTGTAATAGGATATGATGAGATTGACGTCCAAATTTGTGTGAAAAGCTCATGAATTTCAACGGAAATGTAGAATCCAGAAGTGAAAGGTTCCAAGTTCCACATGAGTTTTTGCTTTCGCGAAAAACACAAAAGTGCCCGCATAGGCAGGACGGAAGCCCAAGCGTAAAAAAATCCTGATGACGCAAAGCAGAGATTTTGAGCGCCGCTCACGTGCACTAGAAATTCAAGACCGCGCAAACGGAAAATGTATGTAAATTGCTATGATTCATGGTTTTATGTTGGGCCGATCCCGATTCAGTCAAATCTGCGGTTTTGATTGTCTTGCTTCGGAAGCCTTGTAATCTCAAAATATGTTTTTTTACTATTGGGTTCATCAGTTCATCCGTGATGTTCTGAGTGTTCTGAGGGCCTCCCCTTTTGAACAAAACGTGAGGACGCACCGAAGTCCGTCCTCAACCGAAAGGACGGGCAGTGGGGCAGTGTGAGACGGGGATGTCACCGTGGTTTTCTCTTGAAATTGGAGATACCCTCTGGTAATTTAACATAGCTATTGAAAATTGCCATTTATAGTGGATTTTCCCATGAAAAATGGTGATTTTCCATAGTTATGTTAGTTTACCAGAGGATGATTGGAGAATCTGAGATGCTGAAAGTTGCTGCTTCATTTTTTTCGCACATGACGAAGCACGACATGCAGATTTCGGGGCGGAGGTAAGTGTAATAATTGAAGCCGAGGAGCCATGATATGCCATACTCCAACAAGGTGGTACAATCTGCATATTTCTTAGTGAAATCAAGATTTTCATATGGTTTTCCCAGGTGAAAACACCATGTTCCCATGTTTTTCCCATGGTTTTCCTGTGGTTTCCCCTCGGAAATCCAACTAGTTGAGAGTGTTTGGCAAACCAAACAGAACCTTCGGGACCACCAGCCTCTAGAAAGCGATACCGTGTATCTTGGTGGGATCACCCCCATACCGTGCTATGCCATCACGCTATGATGGTTTATTCATGGGCATATATATATATAATTATATATATGGGTATATAAATGTATAAATATATTGAACATTGTAAGATGTGATATATCATCACCTTGAAAATCATAGCGCACCATGAAGTTTGCTTTCTGCAAACAGTATCGTTATCAACATACCCAGATCATCGACCTTTCGAATTGTAACCCGTCTAGTTATCCTTAAAACAAAACAAAACAACTACATGGACATTGAAACGTAGAAACGGTGTCCTGTTGCAACAATCTCAATATCATATAATCTTTGTAACAATCCCAAAATTACAGTTATCCCCATATATACAAATGGGAAACATCCCCAAAAAGAATATAATAGCCCCATGGTAGTAGATATATTATCTATAGCACATATATAGTCACCATATTACAATGTTGTGACCATTAGGAAGCATATATTATCATGATTTATCATGCTAATAATCCCACAATGTGCCCCCCATAAACACCATTAACTATAGTTATGATTGCCATAAACCATATTTTTTGCAAATTATAAACCAACGCTATCATCTTAAGCAGCTATAAATCCCATGAAAAATTGCCACGGTTTCTAGTTTTTCTATGGTTTTCCTATGGTTTACCTTGGTGAAATCAGCATCTTCCCATGGTCTCCCCATGGTTTCCCCATGTCCATCACGACCTCGCCATTTTCCGCGCCAGACGTCGCCTGGAAGCGCCGGGGGCGGTCAAGAGCGCCTCCCCGGTGCCGTTGGCCACGCTGCCGAAGGCCAAGGTGCGACGTTGCCGGTTGGGGAAATATCTATGGAGGTTTCCAGAAATCAGAGGGGTAGGTATACCACCAACCAGCTATGGAGGTTGGGAATTTCATATTTTTCAGAGGGGTAGGGCTCAACCACCAACCAGTACTGATAAAGGGAGGTTTCCACAAATGGATGGTTTATGTCATGGAAATTCCGAAATTCGTATTGAAGTGGATGATATGGATGATATGGATTATATGAATGATATGGATGATATGGATGATATGGATGAT
>Ga0126342_10005225_pt1:0-2500 | contig 22560 bp, 11 predicted proteins | sample Cyp1metagenome_FD_92528 | JGI IMG/M metagenome (GOLD analysis project Ga0126342, IMG submission 92528) | Coral microbial communities from Lord Howe Island, Old Settlement Bay, Australia - Cyphastrea 1 metagenome | ecosystem: Host-associated > Invertebrates > Cnidaria > Coral ...
GAGCTTGTCTATTGCCCCTCAAAATGCTCTCTCTAAAAAATCATGACCTAGGAAGCCTTTGCAAAAAATGGGGACTCCGGGTTAGCCATGTGGAAAAATCATCTGTTTTTGCATTAAAAAAAAAACGTTTTTTTGCGACAACCCGGGCTGTTGCATTTTTTAATGGAAATTCCAAGGGGGATCATTTACATGCATTCACTCATCACGTTCTCATCTTTCATCTCACCTTCACGTCTTCTGCTTGTGAGCATCTGTTCAAGCGGCAGGCAAGCTGGTTTTCATTGGACACACAGTCCCAAAAACATTGATGAACATATCAAAAAAAACAAGTTCCGAGAATCTTCCTAGGAAGGCCTCTTAAAGAATAGGAGACTGTCAAAACAACAGTTTTTTAAAGACCTCACGTCCTCAAGTCTTTAGGCTAAATTCCCAGGAGGATATTTATATACATATTTTTGTGTGTTTATTATACCAACAATACCATGCAATCTGATAGCCCCTTTTGGACTAGGAAAGGATTATATATATGTATGTGTGTGTCATGATATATAGATATCCAACCTTTCATAACCGTCGTAGTCACGGCCTCCTCACCAGCTGCTCGGCCACGGTCTTGACGGCTCCAGTGACAGCATCTGCAACAGCACCTGGAGCAGTCACTCCACAGACTCCACGCATGGGATTTCCAGTGGTTTCCGATCAAAATGCCTATGTCCCAAAAGTCAACGTGAAACCCAAAAGATGATTTTAAGTTTAAACATAATAAATAATAAAGAGACATGATCAAATATAGGCCAAATACATCTGACTGCTTCCAGATTCAACTCCCAAAGGGCAGATACGCAAACCTCCACTGTTTTGCCAAATCTCCACCAGTGAGCCAAACAGCAAATCAATCTTAAGCACAGCACTTTTCAAATCGCTCATCCCCTTTGGCTTGAATGACCTGACAGCAGTCAGAGCAGTGCTCAATGTTTCAACCCAAGTAACCTTCAGAAACACATCAAATTCCCCAACCGAACCTGGACTGTGATCATCAAACTTGGACGAAAAGACCCTGGGCCCCAGACCTGATGGTTCCATATGGTTCCCCATGATTTGTCATGATTTCCCACAGGTTTCCCAGGGATTCCCCGGTTTTGTGCTTGGCCTCCCCAAATCGCCCGTGGGCCCCGTGCCTTGGAGGACCCTTCGGAGAGACCAGCTCCTGGAGACACTGGGACCACATCTCCCAGGGTTGAAGCCATCTCTGATTTTTGATGATCCTTGGATATATAGCATGATAAATATCGGAAATATCATAACATATGAATAAATATGCGCGAAATAAGCGTTTTGGGGATTGGGGTCCGTAACCGTAAATACGCCGATACGCCGTTACGCCGATCGCTGCGTTTACGCCGATACACCGTGACGCCGATCGGTCGTTTTATGCCCATACTCCGTTGAGCCGATCGCTGTGTTTATGTGTTTAAACAGTGCCCTTTATAACTCATAACCAACCCCAAATAAACCCAAAACCAACCCTAAACAAACCCTGAACAAACCCTGAACTTAAAACCCTAAATACTGTCTGGGTGTATCGTGTATCGTTGTATCGTTGCAAGCACGGTACGAGCGCCGCAATCGGTGTATCGGTGTCTCGGTGCGCGCGCAGCAAACAGTGTCTTGGTGCATCAGCGCGCCGCGCGGTGTATCGGTGCATCGGCGCGAAAAACGTATTGCGGACCCCAATCCCCAACGCTATGCTAAACATACGATAGATCATACATCCTGATAATTCATGATATAAATATAATATATATATATATATTATATACTGTATATATTAGCTGGATTTAGCTGGCATGTTTTGGATTTGGACCCGATTCAGTCGACAAGTCATCTTCAGATTCACGGAAGTGGCCCCAAGCAGTGTCCTCATCTTGGTGGCTTGAGGTGGTCCCTTCGGAACAGCAGCCCAGCCCAGCTCCCATGCAGTAACCTTGCAACAGCCGCAATGGGACGCTGGCTGGACAGCACAATGCTTCCCCAAGCATGCGACCTTCAACTGTCATCAACTGTCTGTAAACAGATCAATGAAGGGTGGAAACCAAACGGCATGCCTCCATCAATCTCTCTTGAAAAGTTTTTAGAGAAGATCAAGACATCCATCCTTTCACAGCCTCTCCAACCGAACTGTGCTTCCAGGCCCAAAACAACTGGGTCGACTCTGGCACCCCGAGCCAGTGGGCTGCAGCATCACATATTATATTCGAATGGCTGGTGCCGGTGTCATTTCGTCTATGGTGTCTATGTCGAATGGCATGTGAAGTTCACTGTGTCTGAGCTGCTGGCGGGTAGCCGCGTCCAGTTGGCGCACGAGCACGAGCGCTTCCACCCTGGATGGGCCACGCAGACTGACAGGCTGAGTTTTTACAAATCAAGCGCTGCTGAGTTTCCAACACTTGCGATTTGCTGCGATGGGCTGGACGCGCCACCTGTTTGGCAACTGGGCAAA
>Ga0126342_10005225_pt1:7500-15000 | contig 22560 bp, 11 predicted proteins | sample Cyp1metagenome_FD_92528 | JGI IMG/M metagenome (GOLD analysis project Ga0126342, IMG submission 92528) | Coral microbial communities from Lord Howe Island, Old Settlement Bay, Australia - Cyphastrea 1 metagenome | ecosystem: Host-associated > Invertebrates > Cnidaria > Coral ...
GGGTAGCAGTTTGGACCCCTCATTACAATAAGGTAAAGTTGGTAAGCCACTGAATATATATTCTCCAGAGGGGGTTGCGGACTTGATCCCTTATGAAGATACGTTGAAAATAAAAGCACATTCAATATATTGTCCAGAGGGGGTGGCAATTTTGATCCCTTACAGCAGTAATTTAAAGTTACTATGCCGATCAATCTATTTCTCGGAGGGGGGGGGACTTGATCCCTCATGAAGATCAGGTGAAGTTAAAATCCCCTTCAATAATTATATTGTCCAGAGGAGGGTGGTGGGATTTGATCCCTTATGAAGTTTCTGAATACGACGGAATTGCTTCTGAATACGACGGAATGGTTTCTGAATGCGAGGAACAGCTTCTGAATACGACAAAATAGTTTCGAAAAAGGAAGAAATAGTTTCTGAATAATACGACGCAATAATTTCTGAATACACCTCAGTAGTTGCTGAATACGGCGGAGTAATTTCTGAATACGACGTGTGTAGTTTCTGAATCCGACGTCTATATAGTTACTAGTTTCTGAATCCAATGTCTAGTTTCTGAATCCCTAGTTTCTGAACCCTGTGGAGTTTCTGAATCCGATTTGAAGCATTGCTGAGTTTCCAGCACTTGCGGTTTGCTGCGGGGGGCTGGACGTGCCACCTGCTTGGCAACTGGGCAAAAGATGACAAAGGTGCCACGTGGTGCCACAACATCACTGGCAGGATCCTTGAGGTCTGAGCTGGAACCTGAAGTCTTCCCAGCACCTCACGGGTGGCAACAGGTGACCCATAGAAGCTCATGGCATCCATGGCATAGGACATGGCCCACTGCGCCTTGGCTAGCCATTGAGCTGCGAACGCCTTGGCCCATCTTGGACAAAATGCGGACTGCTTGGCGCAGTGATGTGTCAAATTGGAATATTTGACAAGGCCTGGTTCTACATGACTAGTCGCAAGAGAAATTCAGAAACATGATTCCACAACCTTGGTTCAACTGTGGCCAAACCATTCTTTCAAGGACCAAACACATTGCCTTTTGATATCGTTCCCGGGCAGAATTCAACCTGCTCGCGGCGGTTTGAAGATTCATTGCCAGTTGCAACATGCAATCGGCATGGGCAAATTACAATCACGATGTGCTTTCCTTCCTTAACCACAATTTCCTTAGCCATCCCAAAATGGCGGAAAGAAAAAACTACCATCAATGATACGGCAATAATTAAAACCAATGCGCACGCAATTATAGCGGGACTCATTTTGTGTTTTTGATTCGATGGTCAACCTCTAAAAACCATGCTTCATTAGCTTGGGAAACGCGAGGAGAACAACTGCCACCTGGGGGTCGCTGGCGCTTCAGGCTCCACATGCGCATAGGGTGCCACCACCCTTGGCGCACTGGAAGGGCGGCCCGCTGTTTCAGCAAACGGCAACCCTATATTGTGACTCTGAGATGGTGGCTCTCCCTGACGCTTGGCCTGCAAGAACTTCCAAGATTCCAAAATGATGAAAGTTCAATGAGCGCAGGCCGCAAAACTGGAAGTCAAACTTCCGACAATATGGACAGATGAAGCAAGCAGAGCTGGGAAGATTCAAGAGTCAGAAGAGAAGACATCAGAGAGAAGAAGTCAGAGAAGAGAAGGAGTCATAAGAAAGAAGGTCAAAAAAGAAGATCAAAGCCCGCGAAAAGGTAGAAAAGTCGCGAAACACTGCGTTTTCCAATTATTCGTGGCTCCGGAGGGTCGAAAAGTAGGCTCGCTAAAGCGGCGGGTGCGGAGCCATCTGGTCAGATGAGAGATCAAAAATTGCACGCCGTTGTGGCGCGAAGCAGGTTGGAAGTGAAAATGCCAAAGACATCTCATTCTGCTTGGAGCACTTTTGGAAGTTGAGCTCTTTAAAATGCGCACGATTCCGCACCTCGCAAACATGAGCAAAACCTGACGATCTTGTAGCAGTTTCAATTGCAGGCGTGGGACGTTTGAAGAGGATCTGCAACGATGGATTTCGCTTGGCAAGCGCAGTACAAGAGACATATCCTTCAGACATGTTAACATGTTAAGAGGTCAGGGCGCTGATTTCCTGAGAGGAGTTGTATTTTGGAGCATCAGATCGCCAGCTTTCCTAAGCTGCATTTGCGTGACAAGTGCAGCACTTCATATGACCTGGCCTCAACTTTTTCGTGCCGAGCGAAGCAACTACAACTACGCTACACTACCCTACACTAGAACAGACTACAACTACAACTACACTACACTAGATTGCCCTGCCCTAGGCTGCACTACACTACAACTCCACCTCCAACTACACCTACACTTACACTACAACTCAACTACAGCTACAACTACAAATTTACCGTGCACTACACCGCACTACACCACAACAACAACAACAGCAGCAGCAGCACCACCACCAACAACAACACCAACACCAACACCAACAACAACAACACCTCCTACTACTACTACTACTACGACGACGACGATTACTACTACTACTACTACTACTACTACTACTACAACAATAATAATTGCAGCAAACTACAACTACAACAACACTACCATTACAACAACGACTGCCACTACAACTACGGCGACAACTACAACTACACCGCGCCAGGCTACAGCTACAACTACACTACAAATACAACAACGACTACAACTACAGCTACAGCTACAACTACACTGCACTATAAGACTACAACTACACCTACACCTACAACGACAACGAAAACTACAGCTACAACTACGCAGCACTATAGAGATAGGTGGATAGGTAGTTAGATAGATAGATAGATAGATGGATAGATAGATAGACTCTTAGACAAGTAGATAGACAGAGGGAGAGATAGACAGATACAGCGAGAAGGTGACAGACAGTGTTTCAGAAAGAGAAAGAGATAGAGAAAGGAAAAAAAACTTAGAGCCTCAGCCACCTTTCGGTCCATCAATGGGTTCGCTCTGCCATCCATGCATCACAACAACTCACCTCTCCTATAGATGTCCTATCTTTGAAACTTCCGCCCCGCCTTGTGCGGTATCACTGGTACGTATAATCATAAGAGTGGATCGATATGCAGGTAAATACGTATGTATATATATATTCTATACGTATATATATATAAATATATATATATGTTCTAAATATATTCTATATATATATATTCTATACGTATATATATATATGTGTGTGTGTGTTCTAAATATATTCTATATATATATATTCTATATATATATATTCTATATATATATTCTATATATATATATGTGTGTGTGTGTGCGTGTGTGCGTTTGTGTGTGTGCGTATGTCAGTGAATCTTTTTGCGTGTATATATACTATCCATATATTGAACTATCTGTTCATGTAAACAAACTATTTACATAACCCATATCATATTACTGTATACTGTATACCATTCATGATTCATATGTGTATATGCTTTCAGACTGCCCTGCCAATGGCTACGCGGACAACCATGGTTCACCCGTCTTAAGCACACTCTAAGGCTTTTGCTGTCACCTTGGCACAGCTGACGCTCGGCTCCGGCCTCTTGCAAAGTTGGCTGCAAGAGGCGCAACAACCCCCTCTGAAAAGTGATTGAATACAGTATTGTGATGCATTGTAGAACTGTTTCATCTCAAAGATTCGTGCGTGTATGCATGCAAGTGGTCAAACATGTACACACACACACAATCACACACGCATATATATATATATATATCTCTCTCTCTCGATATATATATATATATATCAATATATATATATATATCAATATATATATATTGATATATATCAATATATATATATTGATATATATATATATATTGATATATATATATATATATCGAGAGAGAGAGATATATATATATATATATGCGTGTGTGATTGTGTGTGTGTGTACATGTTTGACCACTTGCATGCATACACGCACGAATCTTTGAGATGAAACAGTTCTACAATGCATCACAATACTGTATTCAATCACTTTTCAGAGGGGGTTGTTGCGCCTCTTGCAGCCAACTTTGCAAGAGGCCGGAGCCGAGCGTCAGCTGTGCCAAGGTGACAGCAAAAGCCTTAGAGTGTGCTTAAGACGGGTGAACCATGGTTGTCCGCGTAGCCATTGGCAGGGCAGTCTGAAAGCATATACACATATGAATCATGAATGGTATACAGTATACAGTAATATGATATGGGTTATGTAAATAGTTTGTTTACATGAACAGATAGTTCAATATATGGATAGTATATATACACGCAAAAAGATTCACTGACATACGCACACACACAAACGCACACACGCACACACACACACATATATATATATAGAATATATATATAGAATATATATATATAGAATATATATATATAGAATATATTTAGAACACACACACACATATATATATATACGTATAGAATATATATATATAGAATATATTTAGAACATATATATATATTTATATATATATACGTATAGAATATATATATACATACGTATTTACCTGCATATCGATCCACTCTTATGATTATACGTACCAGTGATACCGCACAAGGCGGGGCGGAAGTTTCAAAGATAGGACATCTATAGGAGAGGTGAGTTGTTGTGATGCATGGATGGCAGAGCGAACCCATTGATGGACCGAAAGGTGGCTGAGGCTCTAAGTTTTTTTTCCTTTCTCTATCTCTTTCTCTTTCTGAAACACTGTCTGTCACCTTCTCGCTGTATCTGTCTATCTCTCCCTCTGTCTATCTACTTGTCTAAGAGTCTATCTATCTATCCATCTATCTATCTATCTATCTAACTACCTATCCACCTATCTCTATAGTGCTGCGTAGTTGTAGCTGTAGTTTTCGTTGTCGTTGTAGGTGTAGGTGTAGTTGTAGTCTTATAGTGCAGTGTAGTTGTAGCTGTAGCTGTAGTTGTAGTCGTTGTTGTATTTGTAGTGTAGTTGTAGCTGTAGCCTGGCGCGGTGTAGTTGTAGTTGTCGCCGTAGTTGTAGTGGCAGTCGTTGTTGTAATGGTAGTGTTGTTGTAGTTGTAGTTTGCTGCAATTATTATTGTTGTAGTAGTAGTAGTAGTAGTAGTAGTAGTAGTAATCGTCGTCGTCGTAGTAGTAGTAGTAGTAGGAGGTGTTGTTGTTGTTGGTGTTGGTGTTGGTGTTGTTGTTGGTGGTGGTGCTGCTGCTGCTGTTGTTGTTGTTGTGGTGTAGTGCGGTGTAGTGCACGGTAAATTTGTAGTTGTAGCTGTAGTTGAGTTGTAGTGTAAGTGTAGGTGTAGTTGGAGGTGGAGTTGTAGTGTAGTGCAGCCTAGGGCAGGGCAATCTAGTGTAGTGTAGTTGTAGTTGTAGTCTGTTCTAGTGTAGGGTAGTGTAGCGTAGTTGTAGTTGCTTCGCTCGGCACGAAAAAGTTGAGGCCAGGTCATATGAAGTGCTGCACTTGTCACGCAAATGCAGCTTAGGAAAGCTGGCGATCTGATGCTCCAAAATACAACTCCTCTCAGGAAATCAGCGCCCTGACCTCTTAACATGTTAACATGTCTGAAGGATATGTCTCTTGTACTGCGCTTGCCAAGCGAAATCCATCGTTGCAGATCCTCTTCAAACGTCCCACGCCTGCAATTGAAACTGCTACAAGATCGTCAGGTTTTGCTCATGTTTGCGAGGTGCGGAATCGTGCGCATTTTAAAGAGCTCAACTTCCAAAAGTGCTCCAAGCAGAATGAGATGTCTTTGGCATTTTCACTTCCAACCTGCTTCGCGCCACAACGGCGTGCAATTTTTGATCTCTCATCTGACCAGATGGCTCCGCACCCGCCGCTTTAGCGAGCCTACTTTTCGACCCTCCGGAGCCACGAATAATTGGAAAACGCAGTGTTTCGCGACTTTTCTACCTTTTCGCGGGCTTTGATCTTCTTTTTTGACCTTCTTTCTTATGACTCCTTCTCTTCTCTGACTTCTTCTCTCTGATGTCTTCTCTTCTGACTCTTGAATCTTCCCAGCTCTGCTTGCTTCATCTGTCCATATTGTCGGAAGTTTGACTTCCAGTTTTGCGGCCTGCGCTCATTGAACTTTCATCATTTTGGAATCTTGGAAGTTCTTGCAGGCCAAGCGTCAGGGAGAGCCACCATCTCAGAGTCACAATATAGGGTTGCCGTTTGCTGAAACAGCGGGCCGCCCTTCCAGTGCGCCAAGGGTGGTGGCACCCTATGCGCATGTGGAGCCTGAAGCGCCAGCGACCCCCAGGTGGCAGTTGTTCTCCTCGCGTTTCCCAAGCTAATGAAGCATGGTTTTTAGAGGTTGACCATCGAATCAAAAACACAAAATGAGTCCCGCTATAATTGCGTGCGCATTGGTTTTAATTATTGCCGTATCATTGATGGTAGTTTTTTCTTTCCGCCATTTTGGGATGGCTAAGGAAATTGTGGTTAAGGAAGGAAAGCACATCGTGATTGTAATTTGCCCATGCCGATTGCATGTTGCAACTGGCAATGAATCTTCAAACCGCCGCGAGCAGGTTGAATTCTGCCCGGGAACGATATCAAAAGGCAATGTGTTTGGTCCTTGAAAGAATGGTTTGGCCACAGTTGAACCAAGGTTGTGGAATCATGTTTCTGAATTTCTCTTGCGACTAGTCATGTAGAACCAGGCCTTGTCAAATATTCCAATTTGACACATCACTGCGCCAAGCAGTCCGCATTTTGTCCAAGATGGGCCAAGGCGTTCGCAGCTCAATGGCTAGCCAAGGCGCAGTGGGCCATGTCCTATGCCATGGATGCCATGAGCTTCTATGGGTCACCTGTTGCCACCCGTGAGGTGCTGGGAAGACTTCAGGTTCCAGCTCAGACCTCAAGGATCCTGCCAGTGATGTTGTGGCACCACGTGGCACCTTTGTCATCTTTTGCCCAGTTGCCAAGCAGGTGGCACGTCCAGCCCCCCGCAGCAAACCGCAAGTGCTGGAAACTCAGCAATGCTTCAAATCGGATTCAGAAACTCCACAGGGTTCAGAAACTAGGGATTCAGAAACTAGACATTGGATTCAGAAACTAGTAACTATATAGACGTCGGATTCAGAAACTACACACGTCGTATTCAGAAATTACTCCGCCGTATTCAGCAACTACTGAGGTGTATTCAGAAATTATTGCGTCGTATTATTCAGAAACTATTTCTTCCTTTTTCGAAACTATTTTGTCGTATTCAGAAGCTGTTCCTCGCATTCAGAAACCATTCCGTCGTATTCAGAAGCAATTCCGTCGTATTCAGAAACTTCATAAGGGATCAAATCCCACCACCCTCCTCTGGACAATATAATTATTGAAGGGGATTTTAACTTCACCTGATCTTCATGAGGGATCAAGTCCCCCCCCCTCCGAGAAATAGATTGATCGGCATAGTAACTTTAAATTACTGCTGTAAGGGATCAAAATTGCCACCCCCTCTGGACAATATATTGAATGTGCTTTTATTTTCAACGTATCTTCATAAGGGATCAAGTCCGCAACCCCCTCTGGAGAA
>Ga0126342_10005225_pt1:20000-22560 | contig 22560 bp, 11 predicted proteins | sample Cyp1metagenome_FD_92528 | JGI IMG/M metagenome (GOLD analysis project Ga0126342, IMG submission 92528) | Coral microbial communities from Lord Howe Island, Old Settlement Bay, Australia - Cyphastrea 1 metagenome | ecosystem: Host-associated > Invertebrates > Cnidaria > Coral ...
GTGAGCACCTCAGGGATCCTGCCAGTGATGTTGTGGCACCATGTGGGACCTTTGTCATCCTTTGCCCAGTTGCCAAACAGGTGGCGCGTCCAGCCCATCGCAGCAAATCGCAAGTGTTGGAAACTCAGCAGCGCTTGATTTGTAAAAACTCAGCCTGTCAGTCTGCGTGGCCCATCCAGGGTGGAAGCGCTCGTGCTCGTGCGCCAACTGGACGCGGCTACCCGCCAGCAGCTCAGACACAGTGAACTTCACATGCCATTCGACATAGACACCATAGACGAAATGACACCGGCACCAGCCATTCGAATATAATATGTGATGCTGCAGCCCACTGGCTCGGGGTGCCAGAGTCGACCCAGTTGTTTTGGGCCTGGAAGCACAGTTCGGTTGGAGAGGCTGTGAAAGGATGGATGTCTTGATCTTCTCTAAAAACTTTTCAAGAGAGATTGATGGAGGCATGCCGTTTGGTTTCCACCCTTCATTGATCTGTTTACAGACAGTTGATGACAGTTGAAGGTCGCATGCTTGGGGAAGCATTGTGCTGTCCAGCCAGCGTCCCATTGCGGCTGTTGCAAGGTTACTGCATGGGAGCTGGGCTGGGCTGCTGTTCCGAAGGGACCACCTCAAGCCACCAAGATGAGGACACTGCTTGGGGCCACTTCCGTGAATCTGAAGATGACTTGTCGACTGAATCGGGTCCAAATCCAAAACATGCCAGCTAAATCCAGCTAATATATACAGTATATAATATATATATATATATTATATTTATATCATGAATTATCAGGATGTATGATCTATCGTATGTTTAGCATAGCGTTGGGGATTGGGGTCCGCAATACGTTTTTCGCGCCGATGCACCGATACACCGCGCGGCGCGCTGATGCACCAAGACACTGTTTGCTGCGCGCGCACCGAGACACCGATACACCGATTGCGGCGCTCGTACCGTGCTTGCAACGATACAACGATACACGATACACCCAGACAGTATTTAGGGTTTTAAGTTCAGGGTTTGTTCAGGGTTTGTTTAGGGTTGGTTTTGGGTTTATTTGGGGTTGGTTATGAGTTATAAAGGGCACTGTTTAAACACATAAACACAGCGATCGGCTCAACGGAGTATGGGCATAAAACGACCGATCGGCGTCACGGTGTATCGGCGTAAACGCAGCGATCGGCGTAACGGCGTATCGGCGTATTTACGGTTACGGACCCCAATCCCCAAAACGCTTATTTCGCGCATATTTATTCATATGTTATGATATTTCCGATATTTATCATGCTATATATCCAAGGATCATCAAAAATCAGAGATGGCTTCAACCCTGGGAGATGTGGTCCCAGTGTCTCCAGGAGCTGGTCTCTCCGAAGGGTCCTCCAAGGCACGGGGCCCACGGGCGATTTGGGGAGGCCAAGCACAAAACCGGGGAATCCCTGGGAAACCTGTGGGAAATCATGACAAATCATGGGGAACCATATGGAACCATCAGGTCTGGGGCCCAGGGTCTTTTCGTCCAAGTTTGATGATCACAGTCCAGGTTCGGTTGGGGAATTTGATGTGTTTCTGAAGGTTACTTGGGTTGAAACATTGAGCACTGCTCTGACTGCTGTCAGGTCATTCAAGCCAAAGGGGATGAGCGATTTGAAAAGTGCTGTGCTTAAGATTGATTTGCTGTTTGGCTCACTGGTGGAGATTTGGCAAAACAGTGGAGGTTTGCGTATCTGCCCTTTGGGAGTTGAATCTGGAAGCAGTCAGATGTATTTGGCCTATATTTGATCATGTCTCTTTATTATTTATTATGTTTAAACTTAAAATCATCTTTTGGGTTTCACGTTGACTTTTGGGACATAGGCATTTTGATCGGAAACCACTGGAAATCCCATGCGTGGAGTCTGTGGAGTGACTGCTCCAGGTGCTGTTGCAGATGCTGTCACTGGAGCCGTCAAGACCGTGGCCGAGCAGCTGGTGAGGAGGCCGTGACTACGACGGTTATGAAAGGTTGGATATCTATATATCATGACACACACATACATATATATAATCCTTTCCTAGTCCAAAAGGGGCTATCAGATTGCATGGTATTGTTGGTATAATAAACACACAAAAATATGTATATAAATATCCTCCTGGGAATTTAGCCTAAAGACTTGAGGACGTGAGGTCTTTAAAAAACTGTTGTTTTGACAGTCTCCTATTCTTTAAGAGGCCTTCCTAGGAAGATTCTCGGAACTTGTTTTTTTTGATATGTTCATCAATGTTTTTGGGACTGTGTGTCCAATGAAAACCAGCTTGCCTGCCGCTTGAACAGATGCTCACAAGCAGAAGACGTGAAGGTGAGATGAAAGATGAGAACGTGATGAGTGAATGCATGTAAATGATCCCCCTTGGAATTTCCATTAAAAAATGCAACAGCCCGGGTTGTCGCAAAAAAACGTTTTTTTTTTAATGCAAAAACAGATGATTTTTCCACATGGCTAACCCGGAGTCCCCATTTTTTGCAAAGGCTTCCTAGGTCATGATTTTTTAGAGAGAGCATTTTGAGGGGCAATAGACAAGCTC
>Ga0126342_10005226_pt1 | contig 22559 bp, 18 predicted proteins | sample Cyp1metagenome_FD_92528 | JGI IMG/M metagenome (GOLD analysis project Ga0126342, IMG submission 92528) | Coral microbial communities from Lord Howe Island, Old Settlement Bay, Australia - Cyphastrea 1 metagenome | ecosystem: Host-associated > Invertebrates > Cnidaria > Coral ...
CACCCCACCCCACCCCACCCCACCCCCCCACACAATGTTATTTTCATAGTAGAATGCAAAAAATAACAACAGCCGCGATCCTCCCAGATGCCCGGCGCCAAAACCATGGAATACTAATCAGTTTTTGATATACAGTACATAATTATATCTGGCTAAATGTGATCACGACCTCACGTGCTTTCGTCAGCGGAAATGATGCTTGCTATAGGGAACCCCACATGTGTTGATTTTTTCAGGTTGGTGAGTTTCTGTAATTGAACATCCAGATAAATGACATAAATGACATTTGGGGGGATCATGGGTCATCCTGGACTCCCAAACACGAAACACTGCTTGAAGCTTGATGAAATTCATGATTCGAATCTAGTTTGCCCAGATAAAAAAAACATCATTTATAGCTTTTGAAACCAAGAAAAACATGGGGTGACCAGAAAAAATCAGGTTTATTTGTTTTGAAACTGGGGGGAAATCAACCTGGTTCATTGGGGATCAACATCATTGAGTGTACTGGCAGAAACTAGGAATGTGGGGCAGTAAATTGTGATGTTTTTAGCGTTGTTTTTTTTCAATCTAAGTCTTAATTGCGAAGCAGGAAATGCATGAGCACACATTTCAAAATGTTTCAAAAAGGACACGATCTATGAGAATGTTACAGCCATATGAGATCATCCAATACATTGCCCTTTGCAGTGGTCGTGTCACTTGCAAAGATGTGTCTTGTTCATTGTGTTTGTTTTCGAAATGGATGATGTCCCAATCTACAAACATGTTTGTGAGGAAAACAAGACTTTGAAGGGCATGATGGTGTTCCAAAATTTGAGACAACCCCATGCAGACGTGCCTGAAAATGGGATATAGCTTCAAAAATTTACCATTTTGCAAATGTTTATTAACCACTGGGCTTTGAGGCACCTTATTTCCAGATAAACCCATCTATTTCCGCTTGTACCGGCCCTACCCATTGACCCCAGGAGTACCGACCATCGTTTCGAGCAGAAAAAAACACGTTGGGAGCGTCTTCGATGATCTGCAACAAAGAAGGTACACGGTAAGTTGATGGCTTAATATCCTTGCCCCATGTTTGGTGAATTCACATTCTGTTCAAATTCCATGTGATTTGGATTTCGTACTGTATCTTAGGCATGTTATGTTATACCGTTATTGTACTGCTTCAAAAATGGGAACCTTGAGCCATCTTGAGCTTCATTTCTGGGGATTAGAGGCCCATTGTGTTGTGTGTTGGTTGTTTTCAAATACTTCGCCACAAAAGAAAAAAGTCGGTTTCGATATTTTATGACTTTCACATGTGCCATTGTCGAAACATGGTTTATATTCCCATAATCCATAAAATGGCATGGTCATCAATCCATTTATAGGAATCTCGAATAATGGTTATATTCCCATTGTATTGTCATATAGATATATATATATATAGATAATATATATTCCCATTTATGGCATGGATTGATAATGATTTATATTCCCATTGTTCCAGGAACCCTAATGATGGGATGAACCCATGTACCATGTTATGACGAAGCACATATTCTGACAGATATGACGAAGCAAAGTCTAGAGGAATCTGCCTTCGGAGTTGGGTATCCCAAAATGGCCTTCAGCTTACTGAAATGTGATGATTCCCGATGGAGGAATGACATGATATAACTTGATATACCCGGTATCTTTACCTAAGGTGTGAAGAAATGCAGATCCACCTAACGGGATGACTCCACATTGGTGTTATGTGAAAATTTACTTCAATTTACGGCTAGTTTCAGAATCTACAATTCCGAATAACGATTGTGGATTACCTGGGTGAATGTCGCTCAAACTTATGGATCTCCATGGATCATCTTGGCAGCTGCAGCCCAAGGTTTGATGCCTTTAAGGCGGCTTCAGTTGGAATTCTGGTCCTATGGTTTCTGTCAGAGATGAATTCCAGGAAACAAAAAACACTCTATCAAGCCTCAAGCATGTTTGATGAAGTGAACCAAGGAGGAAATAGTTCAAATGAAAAACGGGATGTGAGCAGGACAGATTCGAGATGTAACTATTTCGACATGAGAATGTAACGAACACGGGCCCTACAAGTTTCAGACTCGTTTCCAATTGGGGAAGCGGACTGGTTAAGGATAGTTTGATACAACTGAATCGTTTGCAATAACATAGGAATGTACTGACCTATCTAACTCAACTATATGTCTCATATTTTGTGCAAGGGCCCATCTAAGACTAAGATTTGGCAATGTTACAGGTGGGTTTGCAGATCCATTCAATTCTAGATATTATCCAGCCAAAAAGGACCTGTAACTGTCTAGTTATACTCCAACTAGTCCGGGGTCGGGGTTGGAATATTAGGAGGATAGAAGAATCCTATCTGTCGCATATCCGAGACGGTATCCCCATTAAATGGTTGCTGAAATCCGTAGATCCCATGTGAACGGCCCCACGCAGGTGTTAACCCTGATTTCCTACGATGCGATTTCGGAGGTTCGCCATGTGCCCTGGAGAAGATTGGAGCTGTCCAGCTGGCAATCACCCATCTTTTTCCCACAAAAAATACGTGAGGATGAGGCCTCTAACAGGTAGCTACATTGGTTCGTTTCAGGTATGTGAACTGCTGGGACTGCTGGGTTTATGGTACACATATCTAAGATTATTATGATTATGGGCTAACATAAGCTAGTAACCTAAGCTATCAGAGATCGCTGTTTTGAGGGTTCCACCTTATATGTTTTGAGGCTTATCCAACAAGATCTGGCGCCAAGGGTGCCATGGAGTAGCCTTCGGGTAGCCAGGATACGGGATATCCCAATGCCATGTGATCCCAAAAAAAAATGCACCATCCAAAAAACACATTTAGATGGCTGCTAACTCTACGAACTTTGAATTTCCCTTAGCTCCAAAGTTCGGGCACTTTTCGGTCAGTCAGTGCCAGGGAAAACGGGCTATTTGATGAACCCAAACAAAGTTCGATGACCAATTGGAAGACTGTTGTAAGGGTGTACCCTCTGGTAATTTGTTGCATAGCTATGAAAAATGGCCCATAGAAATAGTTGATTTACCTATTAAAAATGGTGGATCTTTCCATCGTTTTTTGGGACTGTTTACCATTTCGGGTAACGTTTTTGCGAACCAAGACATGGCTGCCCGGGACGATCCCAAGTGTTGGTCATCGACGGAGCTGGATGAGACGATTTTCGTTGCTGCTTTTTCAATGGGAAATGTAGGTTATTCTTCTAAAAAGCTACATTATAGTGGGATAATCAGATACCAGTAGTACCTACATTCCCATTGAAGCCAGTGATTCTTAAACCAGTAGTACCTGCAGTCCCACTATGTTGCAGCTAAAATGTTAAAAGTGTCATGTTTTAAGGGTAAGATCGGACGAAGCGTGATCGTAAGTCCCCGATCCCTGTAGTTATCCTGGATCCTGAGTGTTATCTCATCTCTAACTCTGTAAGTCACAGCCATCGTTCTAACACGTTCATCCCGCCATTCATGGATATGTGACTCATATATGACCAGTTTTTTTCTGATCTAAGTCCCAACCATGCCCAGGTTCCCTATGATGAAGACGTCAGCGAAGGTGCAGCGGTGTTCAACAATGAAACTCTCAGGGAGATGATGATCACGCATAAGTCTGGGAGCACAGGGGGTCAACTGGTGACTTACGGTGTAAACCGAAAAATTGGGAAGCACCTCCCACAAAAAGCCGCCATGTTCCCGCCATGTTCCCCATGAAATCTTCACTAAGGGCTGTCCCCCAGAAGACGGATGCTGGACGAAGGTAACCCTCTACCCATAGACAGTTACCCCAGATTCATGGCATTAATCAGTGTCAAGATGCTGGTTGGTGGTTTGGAACCATGAAATTTTATGACTTTTCCATATATTGGGAATGTCATCATCCCAACTGACGAACTCATATTTTTCAGAGGGGTAGGTATACCACCAACCAGGATGTAAAATCAGGTAAATCCACCCAAAAATCATCGCTGCAATTTGTCAGGGTCAATTTCACCAACATAAGTCGGAGTCAGGCAATCTCATCAAAGTAATACAATCAAGTCAAGTGTCAGCTTAGCCAGCTTCATCAGCGCCATCTTCGACAAGCGTCATCAGTGGCCTTGATTGGTCCATTGGCTCACCATTGCCACCAAGGATTGTTTCCAGCCTAGGGAAGAGGATAAAGATCCGAAGAATATACCCGCAGTTGCTGCTCCATTTCCATTGGTTGAAATCCCAATAAATCCAATTTGCCTTGGTTCATTGCTTCATCTCTCCATTATTATTTTTGCTGAAAGCCAATAAATCTCAATAAATCTCAATAAATCTCAAACAATACCATATATCCCATCTTTTTCCCATCTTTTTCCCATCCTTTTCCTATTGGTTAATCCACCGGGGAATCCGCTGAGGCGTGGCAGTGGGGTCTTTGCCTTGATCATGTGGCTTTGTGGAAGTTCGTTTTCTGGGAGGGGAAATCCCCATTGAAAATGGGTGGATTTTGATGGGCGGAACCAGTGGTTATTGCATAATCCCTATATGTGGTTATATTCCAGTAAATCCCCTGGTTGGAACATGTGTCTTTCCATCTAACTGATTTTCATATTTTTCAGAGGGGTAGGTATACCACCAACCAGATCCCTGTTTATGATTGGATTCACCACATTAAATATGAATGGCTTATAATGCCATATAATGATATTGTATATGATATAATGTGGTTATATTCACCAATTTTGATGATATAATTATGATATATCAACTAGTGATAATCTTACGAGTGAAAATGATTGTTTCACTAGGGATTTTAGATGATTTTAGATGATTTCAATAGGAAAATGGTGACTTGATGAAGCAAATATGGTGGCTTTATTTGGAAAAATGGTGATGTGATTTTGCTGGGAATATCCTGCTGAAGCAACTGGCGAATGGTTGGGATTTCAGGGCGATTTGACCAAAAATGTGGGAATGGTTGGGATCCCTAAGACGGTGTCAATACTAAAATGGACCAATCATCATATGGAATATGAGTAATCAATATTAAGGAAACGTGGGTTGGTTTGAAGGTCATCTTAATGTTGGATGATTTGGAGGTTATTTGAGGAAACTCCTTTTTGGGAATATGGGATTGAATCAAGGAGTCATATTGATATAGGGTAATATATAGTGATTTACCCACCGGTGCTCAAAAATTGCAATTGAGAATTTTCTGTAAATGGTGGTTTTTAGTGGGAGAAACATCTATAAAAGGAGGACTTTCCATTGCCATGTTTGATTACTAGAGAGTAAGCACCGTCTATAAGGCTGCATCCCAGGAATCGTAAGTGGTTTATTATCCACATACAACTGCTGATAGTCCTGGGATAGTTAAATACGAGTTTACTGTGTATGTGTATATATATATATATATACACATATCGGTATACTTTGTTTAAGGGTTTATCTGTTCTTGTGGTTTAAGAGTTCCAAGTTGGGACGCAGTTGAACAAGAACGTTATTAGGTGGCTTGTGAAACATGCGCAACTACTATGACACGTGCAATACTCCAGTGAAAGGTGCATAACTTCTCTGAAACGCGCATAACTTCCCTGAACAGTGCATAACTTTTGAAAAGTGCATAACTTCTATGAAACGTGCACCTCGATAAAACAGTGCAAAGAACTCTTGTGTATTCCTAAAGCCTCATCGTTCCAAAACACTGAAATGAACGCTTGAATGGAGTATACCCACAGAATATTATATATATATATATATGTATAGTCCCATATAACTACTGATACCTCATAACCTTGATCAACTGACCCACGGACTGGTGAAACGGTCGACGGTCGGTGGTTGTTCAGGGGTTAATTGTCCATGGAGAACTGCACCAATAGCTATGGCAAAGGATGATGTAGACTTTAGGTGGAGAGGTTTTACCATCAAACATGTAGCTTTCAGGGAACATGTGGGTGTGTCCTAAATTAGGCACCAAAACTCATGGCGATTGAACCAGCAATGGGGATATAGATGGATATTGCTCATATATACATATGTATATATATATACATATATATATACATATATGTATGTATATATATATGTATATATATATTTATATGGGAAAACCGACTGAGCAACTGGTGAGAAGTAGATGGCATCGTTCCGTCGGTAAAGAAATCCTGATGGGATGACCAAAGAACAAACCAAAAAGTGTGTCAACTCTGGAAGAATTACTAATGATGGTTCTGTGTTGATGTGTTTTCATGTGTGTTCATGTATTTTCGTGTGTTTTCATGTATCTGTTTTGATGTGTTTTCGTGTGTTTTCGTGTGTTTTCATGTGTTCACAACCGTCAAAGAGGGGTTGCAGTTGGGCCTCGCCAGCGAAACAGGGGAAGGAGCAACTTTGGCATGCGAGACGGGGCCAGGAAGGAAATCAAGAAGCTTCGCAAAACGGGCTTTGGCACGAGGCTAACAGTTTGAGAACTGGAAAATGATCCATTATGGTCCATTTAAAAAGTAGCTAGTTTAAAAAAAATAGTGATTGGAGAACAACTGGAGAACGACCCGTTCTTTCTTTACAATTGCAGCCCACAGCTGACGCCACTGTGCTGTGACTTTCTCCATCTCGGGACCTGTCTTTCACCGCCGGAAGAAGATATGAAGCCAGAGAAAAGGGGAAGGGCACCAGATTGGTCTGCCGCTCCCCGGAAGAGACCCAGCTACGCTCCGGGATGTGTCGAAGGAATGATTTGCCATTCGGGCCACAACCTCACAGCCTTCCCACAGCCCTGAACAACGACTCCCATTTTAAGAACTTAGCTATTTGAACTGTCATGACCATCTTGCCCTTCTGAACTGCAAATGTGTCACTGGAGAATTCTTGGTTTGGGGACGTGGGTCAATGGTCAATGCCCCAATTGGATCTCAGTTAGCCACGCAGGTTGTGTTTTAGACCACCACAAGGTGTCAGAGTCATCCTGTTCCCCTTGAGGTTTCCAGTGTACTTCTTGGTCTGGGGTCCCCAGTGGTGAGGGGCTGACTTTATTTGATGGGCACTTCTCGTTATCCAATGGGAGCCCCAAAAATCCATCAGGAGCCCTTTGGGATCACAAAAAACGTCCTTTGGTGCATGGTGAGTGGCTTGATTTTCAAGCTCAAGTGGAAGAGCAGTCCCTATTCGACATTGGAAAATCATGGAAAATCAACTTCAGTTTGAGAGGATCTCTTCGGCCTGCACAAGCCTGTTCCAACATGTTCCAACTAGCCATTGCAGCGATCACTGTGACAACTTTGAATTTTTGAGACATGGATCTACATGCCGAAATAGCTGAGGAAGTAGGGACAACTAACACATTTAAACCACTGGGAAGTGACATTGCTGCCATGTTTGGGCTTTTATGTCTCAACCCTGGTGGTGAATGGATCAGTTTGCAACGTCTACCAGCGATGAAACACCTGGTGAACTTCCGAAACTCCCAGCGGCAGGTGGCGACTCAACACCAGTTCCGCTTCATCCATACCTGCGTCCGGATGCTCAAGACACCATGAGAAAGGTGGCAGAAACTCAGGTCCTTGGGAAAAGTTGGGGAATGGTGGGGATAGTACATGATATATAGTAAGCCCATGTAAGCCCCGAAAAGATAGAAAAGTAGTTCTTGGCTATTCTTTGTAGGTTTTTTCATGTTCTATCCTTTTGGAGCTGGCTACAGATGTTTTTTTGTCACCTATAGCTGGCTATAAATGACAGGGGGATCATCCCAGAATGACAGGAGCGATGAAATCTTTCTTTGATGTAACACTCTGACTAGGAATTTGTCCAAGGTGATTGGAGGGAAATGATCTCAAAATAACTTTATTTCAGTTCGGTGAATTATAGTAATTTGCCCACAGTTCGATGGTAGCTTGAGACTGATCCAAGAATGGCACCGAACCAGTCCCGATGTTGCTTCAAGTGTCTGAAGTTTCATACAGTATTGAGAAGTTGGGGGAAAATAAAATGCTGCACCTCCCCAATAGCTCATTGCATCATCAAATTGTACTTGATAAAATCAGGATTTGTGGTTAGTATGGGTGTACCCGTTTGTTGTTATTTATATAAACCAACATGTTTTAAACCCCAATATGTTGGTGAATATCCTTGACATGCCATACACATAGTAATCCCAAAAAAGGATAGAAAGTTATAACCCTACTGAAATAGTGCTAGTTTACGTTTGTATATTTTTGTCGCTCAATAAGGTTGTGAAAACCCAAGGATCGTGTTTATCAAACCCTCATTTGCTGTTGGTGAATATCCTACAAACACAGCTCATTGATGGTGAATATAATATACTAGGTTTAGAGAAAATATTGTTAAAATCCCATGACTATATATAGATGTTAAATTTATCCCATATCAATACTACCATCTGGCTATTTAACAGTTCGCCATGGAAAGATCCACCATGCTATTAAGAACGGTAAACCATCTATTTCTAATGGCCATCTATACCATGGCAAACTGTGAATGTCATAACCAGAGGCTATTCTGGTTATTCCCATCAATTTGATTGTTGGTGAATATCCTCTATTAACTGTTGGTTGATATATGTTGATATCCCATATTAATACATATTAATACTAGGTTTAGAGAAAATATTGTTAAAATCCCATATATGACTATATATAGATGTTAAATATATCCCATATCAATACCAAATATTCACATGACGACGACGCTCCGCCGCTCCGCCCAGATCTTTTGGATCATCCCTCTAACCATGGCCCGGTGACCAATGACAGAATGTTGCCAACCTGGTTATGACATTCACAGTTTGCCATGGTATATCACTATTAACCACTATAACCAGTTATATTGACCACTATTAACCACTACTATTTAACCACTATTACTTATATATATATAGTTGATACCCTCTGGTTATTTAACATAGCCACGGTTAAGCGCTAACCCATAGAAATAGATGGTTTACCTAGCTATAAAATGGATGGATTTTCCATGGCGAACTGTTACATAACCAGATGGTATCATTTGACATCTGGTAAACGTTTACGGTTTGCAAACTGGAAAATCACGATAGTTGAATGGGTAAATCAACTATATATTTCTATGGCCATGTTCAAGTTCGCAAACTGTGAATGTTTTTACCAGGCCGGGTACGTTGTTTGGATATTGAACTGTACTCAAGGCAACTGGAAATCCCGAGGTTTCTAGCTGGGAAATCATCTACAGGGGATTTTCCACTGCCATATTACCGGATGCTAGCCATGAAAAGGGAAAAAAAATGCCCCTGAAAAAAAAACAGAGAATTCTGATGTAGAAATGAATTCCAATCCATGATTCCAATGACGGAAAAATCCTCGCCCATCAACTGAAATATGTTTTCCAGCTTTCCTCAGAACCGGTGATTTGAAATATGTTTATTTTGTTCAACCATAAAAATGGGAAGATGATTCCTCATGACTTATATTTGTTGGCGGGGTTTAAACCACAGACCATTCCTGTTTAAAAAGGTTAGCTTATGTTAGCTTGATTTTGTTGCATTCCGATTTGGAATCAATCCCCAACTGAGTAATGATTTTCAAGGGGTGTCTAAACCACCACCCACATGGGGTTGCATTTTCCCACTTTCAAACAAACCCAAATCATCGTGTTTGTCATGTATACCATTTTTTCCCATCCAGATCCGCATAAAATGCTTGGTGTTTCATCCCCAGGTCATTTCTGAAAAATCTCCATGATATTCCCACGATATCCCCCGTGTTTTGGTGCCTTAAACCCACCCAAAACGAGGCTGGCTTTTGGACACAACTCTGTGGCGCCAAAGGCCCCAGTGGGGATGGTAGGGGTGAATCCCACAGATATGGATGTGTCTGAACATGTGTTTTTCTGTCGCCGCGTTGTTTGGGAAAATTATGATTAACTATTGGGTGCAATGGGGTGCATGATTTTCAGACAAAGCCAAAAAATCCCTCCCCATTTCAAACAAGCCCAAAAATGGGAATCTTCACCTGCAATAACGATACAAAACATGCGAAGATGCTTCCATATTGATCCTGGGTCTCCCACTAATAGAAACTAATTAATTGCCCCTTTTCTGGCCTCAACGTCTTGCAGTCGGAGGGGGAGACTGATGTTTCATCCATAGGATGACCTTGACGAGGATGTTTGCATGGGAGTGACTTGTAATTGGTTGGTACCCATGTCATATGGATCATATCTAATTATATATATATACGTGTGTATGTGTATATGTGTATATATAGACTAATAGATATAAATATCTAATTATACCTAAATCTAGAAATGTGAGATCTCCCATGACTCGTTTCTCTCCAATGGTTATGAACCACAGTAAGTATTGCAAACTGGGATGCACATATCATCGTTGGATAGGTGATTTACCTATCCGTGTTTGGGTGGATCTACCAAGGCATCTTTGCTGGTGATATCCCAGTTTATTGCTACATCCACCTTTTCCTGAGAGCAGGTTACAACTGCAACACCTACATGTCCAACTCCTCCAAGATGTTGTTGCCCTTTGGCAGCAGACGGTTTGGCCCACATATTTCGTTTGGCGTTGTTGGGGGTCAATACATTGGTAGGTCCAGTAGCTTGAACATGTTTTTCCCATCAACAACTGGATCGGACCAAAAAAAAGTGATTATCCTCTGGTTATGACATTCACAGTTTGCCATGGTATAGATGGCCCGTAGAAATAGATGGTTTACCTAGCTATAAGATGGGTGGATCTTTCCATGGCTATGTTAAATAACCAGATGGGAATCATCAACTTGATGTTTGATTGGTTCTGCCCATGCTCTGTTGATCTCACGATCTTACGCGATTTCTGTCGTTGTGAAACATGATTTGGTTGGTTTACATCCCCTTGTCTGGTGCAAAATACTGCAAATAATGATATGGGTTTGGCTGAAACATGCTCAAATGCATCCTGCAAAATTGGATGGCTGTGGGTCCTGTCGACCATCTCTTTGTTGGCTCATTGGCAGCCCCCATTTTTCCATCCCTGTTTCATGTGCATGTACCTATTGTGGATGATCAATGGTCTTATCACCAGAGTTTGCTGCTCTCTCGCAATTTCTGGTGAATGTCCCAAATGTTGCGGGTGGTCTTGATTTGTGACCACTCCCCATGTTGGTATCGAATATTGGTTCGTTTTCGATTCTATCCTTATGTTGTCCATGTATTGTTGATCTTTCTTCATCAATTTTCGCTTAACCTTACCATCAAGTCTGAAATGCGTGGTTCATTTCCTCATTGGGGCCTGAAAATAGACTACCCCAAACCCCAGTGGTTTCAAATCACAGCAATGCGGGATTAACCCATTTCACTCGGTGAATCTCAGTCCAACTCATCTCATGCTTTCAAGCCCCTCTATGATCATCTTTCCTTATGTTTGAAACCAGTTACAATCCCATGATTCCCAAAAGCATTGAGTCGAGACTTCGACTCAAAACCATGCTTTGGTACTACATCTCTCCATTTTGGTATCCTTTCTATGATGGACATGAACGAATCATCGGATCTCCCCATGTTTCTGCCCCCCAAATTTTGTTTTTTTTCTCCAGGTTTACCCTCTGGTAAACGTTTACATAACCATGGAAAATCACCATTTTTGATGGGTAAATCCACTATTTCTATGGCTATTTTCAATAGCTTTTTGTTGGTTTACCAGAGGGTAGCCCCCCCAGGTGTCTGATGAGCTTGTTGAATTCCACCATTTCCTGGTCCGGTGAGAGGCGATCCCGGAAAAATGGGGGAATCTGTAGGGAATTTGTCGTGTGACCGGTAAACTAATGGAGGTTTAATGGAGGTTCAATGGGTTTACTATGGTTTAATATGGTTTAAAATGGTTTTATAGGGATAATAATGGGATAATAATGGGATGATAATGGGATAATATTGGGATATTTATGGATATACTCTCTGGTAAACATACAAAATGCTATTTAAAAATGGCCCAGTCGAAATAGTGGATTTACCGATTTTCATAGCATGGTGGATCCTTCAAGGTCGTTATGTAAACGTTTACCAGGTCTCAGTGGATGGTTAGGGAGTGCTTCGGAGCGGTTTTGGGTCTCCATAGCTCCCGATTTTTGCGCCAGCTGGAGCTACGAATTCAGTTTCCCAACCATAATAGTTGTGTTTTGTGGGTTCCTTCAGCAAATCCAAGATTATTGAATGCTTATTGTAGGGGGTAATTCATGCTATTTACTGGAGATGAGTATAACTCATACTAGGGATGACTATACGCTGGCCAGCAGAATTAAATGACAAAAGGTGTCGAACACTGCTCATATAACGTCTTCTAACGTCTTCTACGTTTTACATTCTGATGATTTCTCATCATGTTTCCCATTGTGTACCATTGAAAATAGCCTCTGCTTATTTAACATAGCCATGGTGGCCATGGCCCATAGAAATAGATGTTTTTCCATGTTGCGGTTTTGGGGCGAATCAGGAACAGTCGCCTGAGATTCTTGGCGCAAAGATCGGTGCAGATCTCGTGGGGAAGTCCCAGCGACTGGCAGCTTGGGGGATGGATCCACAACTTGGGGAGATACCCTCTGGTTATTTAACAGTTTGCCATGGTATAGATGGCCCGTTTATAGATGGTTTACCTATTAAAAATGATGATTTTCCATGGCTATGTTAAATAACCAGATGGTACATATTGTATATGGGATATGTTTTATCTAAACACTGTAAATACTGGGATAATATTCTGGTTGGTGGTTTCAAACCATGGAATTTTATTTTCCATTTCATATCTGGGATAATCCTTCCCATTGACTTTCATATTTTTCAGAGGGGTTGAAACCACCAACCAGATATTGTATATTGGATATCTTTATGGTTTGATTCGCCATCAAGAATATGTATGTTATTGTTCGGGAGTAGCGTTTACCTGCCCAATATTTCTTAGCGAAATTGCTCATGTGGGTCCAATTTGATTAACACCAGGGCACGCGCGCGTTCACATGATGGGAAAACATACAGCAATATCTGGGTCAGAAATCAGAAAGAAGACTTTGAATCTGGATTTCAACAGGAAAATATCCAACAGCTTTGAATTTGAACATCTCCAAATATCCAGGGTTTCCTGTTGAAAATGGAGATGGAAATGACCCAGTGGCTTTGAATTTGATGATCGCTGCAGCCCCTCAAGTTGATGAGGATGACACCAATCTTCAGGTGTCGTTTTTCTTCAAGAAAGACGCATGTAGATAGCAAAAATTGAGGTGCCACACGAGGTCATGTTCTGCAGGGATACTTTTTTTGCATCATATCTGAGTATGACCCCATTTCATGATCCGTTTCTTCCAGTTGGATGTATTTAAAACTAAAGTTTCACTAAACACATTTTTCATTGTATGAAAGTTTTCTGTGAAACACATAAGTTGTTTCATTTTTCCCTGTTGTTTCACTAGTGTTTCATTTTCAATATAGTCAGGCCACTAGAACCTAATAGAATAATAACAAACACTGGCTCCATGAAAAACTATTAGGTTGTTATTTGATTATTATTGATAATCCAATAATATCCATTAACTAGAACCTAATAGAACCTAATAGATTAGCAACAAACAACTGTCCCATTTCGTTTCCACATTTCAGTGATGAGGCGACAACGCATTGATTCCATCGCCAGCACCTTGATGCCGCCGCTGGTGGTGGAGGTCTGGGAGACAATGGCCAACAATAATAATGATAGATATAGATAGGAATAATAATATTGATAATGATAGTTTTAATCATAGTAATCGTGATTAATAGGATATTGATCCTAATCATATAGTTACAATCATATAGATATAGACATAACAATAGGATCAATAGAATAATAATAGTAATAGTAATGATATTGATAATCATTATTGTTGTGATAATGATAGTAGGCATGGTAATGATGATAGGAGTAAGAATAATAATGATAATGATGGTTGGTTTTGGCTGAAAAAAGACATGTTCAAATCTTCTTTTACATGATGAATTCTGGCTCAATCCGTCAATCATTTGGTGCTTTCGGATGGGATTTGTTTGTTGGGTCAACCGAACGAACGGATGGGATATTCTCCTACTCGAATATAGCTGCTATAGGTTGGTATATTTACTATATTTACCAACCTAAAAAGATATACGTTGCCGATATGATACAACGATTTTTTGGGCAACCAGAATCATATCATAGCCCATAGCACTGTTTTCATAGAACATGCATACTGTGGGCATTCTGGGAACGGTTCCTACCAAATATGTTGGAACGGCCAAACTTTAACCACCAGAACTATGGCTAGGACAACCCAGAGCATGGCTAAAAGATGGGCCAAACTTAGTCGAGGTTGGCGACCTAAGAAAGTCATTGGATTTGTGAAAAACGGAGACCATTTTTGCAGACTTGCAATAGCATCCCATAACAACAGATAACACTATTCCATATAACAATAGATATGCAACAACATTTATGTTGGCTCAATAACATCCCAATGGGATAAGAATCCAATAACACTAGTCAATATAACATCCCATTGGCTCATTAGTCTTGCTCTGTTGGGATGTTGCGTCTCACGTAACTCGAGTAATTAGCCGAACTCCCCTGCAATGAGGAGGACAGCAAGATTGGAATCACACCGTTGGGATGCTCCTGACATGGGGATGGCCACTGAAAATAGGGATCTATTGCATCAGACATGGAGAAACCATGGGAAACTTCATCTCCGACCCGGTCGCATAATAGACAACGGTTGATGACTAGGGAAATTCATTAGGTCAGATACCATTGGTTGAATTGCTTGAGAAGAAAACTTGGTGAACGGTTGGTGACTCGATTAGGTCAACTTTCCGACAAAGAGTAATGGCTTCCAGGCTCTGAAGTTGGTCAAGTTGCACTATTTTTTTGGTTGGCGACTTTGGCCAACCAGTCACAAAGAAAACATGCTGAGTAGGTTTTTCAAAACACCCCACCTTTAGTGGTTAGACCTCAAGATTTCCATGTCGATCTAGCATTGATGGGTTGTCTCAGGTTAATTGTTGGTTATTGCTTCATTCATCTAATCTAGCTGAGATGGTGGAGATGGATCTGCAGTTGGATGGGTGAACATAAACCAACTCACAACTGGGGTCTCTTTTTCAGTGAACCTCCCATTGATGGTGAATCCCCATGCATCGAGCACGGTTAGATCCCCTTTTTTTCATTGGTGAAATCTCACAAATTTCATCCCAATTTTCCGAATAAAAATTTCAATGTTTGCTGTTTCAATCCCAATTTTCGTTGCTTAGACCGATCGCCTGATCTTTGCGGTGCGTGCAGTCGACAGGAGCTGAGATCCTTGCCGCTGACGGCGGAACTGCCTTCGCACAAGTGCGCGACTTATGGCGCCCGATGTGAGTAGCCTCTGGTAAACAGAAAGAACTATGGAAAATCACCATTTTGAGTGGGTAGATTAATTATAGATAAGTGGCCACTTATTTCTATGGCCATGTTCAATAGTAAACGGTTAGTTTACAGGTAACTGTTAGTTGCTTATTCAAGCATCATAGCCATAGCCATAGTGTTTTTTGATGTGGTTTAGTATGGTTTTAAAACATTGCTTTTGATGGGGATAGGAACATACATCCGATCCAGAACCAACATGATATTCGGCTTGTTGGAAAATGAAGTATACACCAGTTATGACTGTGTCAACAGGGAAACTGATGAACCAGTTGATTCAGGACCATCCCATTTTCGGACCAACCCATCTAAGCATCCTTCATAAGGTTTTCAATGTGGTTGATGAGTTATTGAACGGTTGATTGATGATCAGCTTGGGGGTTATGCTGCTAGTAATACTATGGAGATTTAATATGATAAAGATATCAAAGATGATAATGACAGGAAAACACGGATTCTAACTATGGACATGGGTTCCAACCATGAGACATGAGTGATTTTATTTAAATAATGTGTTTAAGCAGCAAAGATTGTATGTTTGGCTGGTTGTCAAACTATTAAACATTTAGAGATATAGTGATAAATGATTTGGTTAATGTTTATCAGGGGCTATACGACCCAGTTGTTGAATGATCTTACCAAAATTGGGGTTTTCATATTTGTCAGCCATCCATTAATATGATTTAGCCATCCAAAACTGGTACGATAGGGAGACATGGGTTCTACGCATGAGGTATGAGAGACAAAGGTTTAGACCAGCCATAAAAAGTTGGGATACAAGTCATAAACGCTGGTTGAATATGAAATGGCGGCTTATGGGAACATAGGAAATTGTGAACTGACCCATGCAATTTGGGACTAGCTATGAATATATAAACCTAATAAACTATAATAAACTACTGTTTAAAACTATTGAATTCATGGTCTTGGAATGAGAAAAAATGTAGTTTTCATGGCTCAAGTCAGTGTGCCATCAAGGTGATGAGATGATGAGGACATGGACGTTCTTTTTCAGGTTGATGAATGGATGGCACCCCTTGATGAGAAAAGCATTGGTGGTAGCCGATCCAATGCTAGAGGTACCAAACTGACATGCTTGAATGTGAACATGACCATCAAAACTACACAAAAGAGTAGGCCAAGAGGAACAAGCAGCGCCGCATGGATGTTGATAAAATCGTAGCATTGTTATGTAAAGAAGATGTAGAAAAGTAGCATCAGTACATGTGCAAACTAGCAACCCCTCCACCAGGCCGCCGAGTTTGTGGGCCTGGAAAGCAGCGGAAAACCATCAGTCTTACTGCCAGGATGGCGGTTTTTCCCATAGCTTTGGCTTTTGTTTTCACAAGGGTTGTAACAGTTTGATTTCCAACTGGCCATAATTAGCAGCAAACTGTTTCCAACTGGTGTGGAAACGTGTCAAGATTGTGGCTTAAACCATTGAAAATCCGGACACAAACGTTGCCACCCACAGGCAGCATTTAACGACATGTTGGCACGGCAAAGCGCTTGTTCTTTGGGTATGTTTGGGTGTGAAATGGGTTTCTATGGTCTATTTTTCCTAATCCCTTGTGTTTTGCGCGGTGTTTCTGCCAAGAAACTTGGACAGCGCGTTTGCTTCGGGCCTTGTTGTTTGAGGTACAAGAGGGCGACCATCGCTCAATCTGACTTGTGTGGCTTCACAAAGCTTGCCTGGGCCTCAGTTTAAGGTGGGATACCATGTCGTTTGCATGGATAAGCCATATATTTCAGGTGATATCGGAGCGACTGCCCATTGGGTTCGATCATAATGTTTCTGATGTGGGGTTTGAAAGGAATGTTGACTGGTTGGTGGTTTGGAATTATTGTTTTTGTTCCATATATTGGGAATGTCATCATCCCAACTGAATATCATGAGATGATACACTCATGATGCCAATATGGTTTTTGGCAGCAACTTGCCAAATATGTGCCATCCCATTCGGAATTCAACGACCAGCACATAAAGACTGTTTCTCCACAAAAATTCAGACACCATGAAATTCAGAGATTTCCTGTTAAATTCTGCCAGGTTTCCTCAATTTGTTCACCCCCTTGACGTCCATGGACTTTTCATGGAGAAGCATCCATTGATGATGTTCCCTCGGGATTTTCCATCCGGATTTTCCCCGTTTCCATCCCTCAGTGAAGGCCAGCCAGCGGAAACCAGAGGAAGTGGTTCAATTCATTGGGGTGCCTGGGCAAGTTTGGTCACATGGTTTTTGGGGTGGTACTTTTTTTCCCGAAGCAAAGCGAAAATTGGCTTAAGTCAGTTACCACTCAATCTGTAGTGGGAAACTTACTTTTCTGCATCTTGTTCGGGGTTCCGATAAGTTCCTATACTTGAAGATTGTGATTTTGTTGTCATTTGTGTGGAACCAATCGCAAGCTATGAAGATGTGTGCGCTCAATGTGACGACTCGTCGTCAGTGGGTATGTTATTTCTCGAAAGCAATCATGTTGACGTATAGCCATGTGACGAATGAGGCGACTGAGGTTGGTGAGCATCTTCTCATCTCATTTATTCAGAATAGGGAAAATCAAAACCTGGGAAGATGATCAATCTTGCACGGATCAGTGCATGCTGTCCATACATAGGCAATCTCAATCATGCCAGAGATACATTAAATCGATCAGACATTTGAAGTTGATGTCTACCAGAGTCTACCATTCAGGAATCCAAGGCGCAAATGCCGATCTTCCAAACAGATTCTTTCAAGGGGGCTCGAACGTTGGTCCGGTACGATGTTTCCTCCTTTACTGCGAGGTGGGATGGGTCAAAATTAAAAACCTAAACAAGCCATGGCGTTTGCTTTTCTAAAAGTGAAAAACGGATGTAATGTTGTAGACCCAATAGTAAACTCATCTAACTGTTATTGTTATTATTGGGTATACCCCTATTTCGGATAGTGTAAAATGACGCCCACATGGTTGGTGAATGGAATGGTTTATGGCCCTTATGGCGATTTACCTCAGCGCCTGTGAGGAACTCTTCGGAAAGTTCGATGTGCCTTGGCACATGGGGAAGATCCACCATGTTCTAGACCATTTATCTGAATAAACCCTTCGTTGAGCAGATTAACACTTCAATATTTTGCCATATTTTGCCTTGGAGATTGTGGAATCAAACCAATTGCCTTGGGGTATTCTAACCAACTACTGTTTTTCATGGCTGACCAAGCCCTGCAAGTGATGCTTGGACAAATCAGCTTGGGGATTGTCGATTTAAGTTCGAACATATTTGAAACAACCTCAAGTATTATCAGTATAATCAACTATGTACGAGAAGCTCATGTCCAATCTGTTTGCATGGAAAATTCATCTCGGCTTTCTCCAAAAATGGGACATGATGCCAATTTTTGGCTTGGGAAAAGCTGGGGTGTTCCCAGCTGAGGTCCTGACAGACAAACACCAGGCAGTTCGAGCAATGCCGGGTAGAGGGTTATGTGGTGGAAGGGAGGGAATGCAAATCTGAGATGCTACAGACAGACATAAATGTACAGCTATACTTAGATTTAGATTCACAGAGATGCAACCAGCAGAACTGGCGATGAGCAAATGCAGCAAATGTCAATATGTTGCATATTTATGCATATGTATGCATATTATAACTGGTATAACCATGGTATAACCATGGTAAATCTGGTATAGTTGATTCTATTTAACATCATCCACCATGCTTGTGCTTTTGAGGCTTTGGGTGACAATACGTCCGGTTACGTCCAGCTTTGGTGAAATCAAAGGCCGAGAGCCTACATCGCCATCCAGGTCTACAAAGTGGAGACGGTGGGGGATGCCTACATCGCCGGACAGGTGCAGCCCGGTGCCCACAGGTGCCCTCAAAAGCTCGGTGCAGTTGAGAGCTCTGTTTCTCCAAAAATCCAAAAATCCAATGGGAATACCCTCTGCTTATTCGAATCACTATGGGTTTAATATGGTGTAATATGGTTTTATAGGGATGATAATGGGATAAAAATGGGATAATACTGGGATATTGATGGATATACCCTCTGGTTATGACATTCACAGTTTGCCATGGAAAATGATGGCCCTAATCGAAATAGATGGTTTACCTAGCTATAAAATGGGTGGATCTTTCCATGGCGAACTGTTAGTCATAACCAGACATATACCATCCCACACTTCGAGTATCTTCGAGTGACAGTTTTTGAGCCAAAAAAAACCAAATCATATTTTAAAATTGGGGATACCCTCTGGTAAACTAACATAGCAATGGAAAATCACCATGTTTAATGGGAAAATCCACTATTAATGGTTGCCCTTTTGAAAATGGCACTTTTTCCAGCTCAACTGTCATGGTTTTTTGACGCTCCCCTGCTCCAGGCAGACCTTCCCCTGACGCAGAAGAACCATCCAACCAGTGTCCGGATGGCCCAGCCATTTCTATGTGGCATGGTGCATATTTTTGTCACATAATAGACAGTCTATATATATTATGTGATTGTATTTGCAAAAACATCTAAACATCTTACATAGTACATATTACATATTACACATACATATACATACGTATGATATATATATGTGTGTGTGTATATCACGTGTGTGAGACTGCCACAAAAAACTGCCTCAACAGCTGCTGGTGCTCTGGGATGGTCTCGTCGCAGTTGTAACCCAAACAGATAGTCTATCCATCCATCATTATATAGATGATATATAGATCAAGCATGATGTGTATATATATATATAACTTCTATATACATCATGCTGCGAAGTTTTTTGGTAGCCATGATGATATCTCCACTGCCATTGATCCCTTGGGATGAGTTTGTGGAGGGTTTCTTGACGAGCCACTGAAAAATTGTGATTCTACTCCGAGAAATGATTTACCCTCTGGTGGTCTAACATAGCTATGGAAAATGGCCTGTTTAGTTCGATGATCTATGATGAATTACCTACTAAAATTGTTTGAAGATTGTGATTTTCCACAGGTACGTTAAACCAGGAGCTAGTGATATTCAATGGTGAAATAATGCAGATATTACGGTGGACCGGTGACTGGGTCGGAGTTATTGGGATTCAACTAATGGTCAACAGAGGATCTAATCAAATGGGAATCTACAAGGAATTCAGCTCGTTGGTGAGTTCCGGTATTTTTTGTTCATCATTGTTCATCCATAAAGATGGTGATCCAAGGTCTTCCCTATGTTCTTTATCGAGGCGATACCATAAGTCCAGCGTGAAGCGATGATGGCGATATCTGCACCTTAAGTGCAGATATCTATCCAGCATAGAATGCCAGTTGTAAAAGGCGGTGGTTTTCCGTAGCTATGTTAGTTTACCAGAGGGTATATTCCCCATAAACCATAGTTAGCCAAGTTATAAACCAACTTACGGATTTTTTGGGGCCCCACATTGTATTGGCACGTCTCCAGCTAGGTTCCTCGACCAGGCATCTCCAATGGGCTTTCCCAAGCGGTTGATCTGAACAAAAAATCTGTGGTCCCCTGCGTCAAAAATCAACCCTTCGCCGGAGAATATGATGGTTTCTGGTTGGTGGTGACTGGAACCATGGAATTTTGAATGGCTTTCCACAAACACTTGGGAATTTCAGAAAATCCCATTTGAGGAACTCCATCATTTTTCAGAGGGGTAGGGCCCAACCACCAACCAGGTTTGGATGGTGATTGTATGGCATTTCATGGGGTTTAATGATGATTTGATGGGGATTTTAGTTGGGATTGAATGGGATTTGTTTAGCCAATAATATGATATTTGGGCGTGCCTGAGAATGAAGGATCCAAAAAAAAAGCAATTTTAATAGGGAAAATGATGATAGTCCATTGAAATTCGGGGTGCCCTATCTTCTGACAAGCCCAAATATGATGATATCATACTACATCCCATATATTCTTGCTGAAATGTCCCCTATTTTTGTGGTGAAAATGCATGTGGATATCCTTCCCCCTTAGGTTGGTCACGTAGTCAATGGGCGGGCAGTAAGTGATGGCATGTCAAAAGTCCAAACTCATCACGACTCACCATGATTCGTAGACATATCCCAAAGAAGGGAAGTGCACGATGGACGTCATGAGAATTTAGCGCGAGACATTTTCCGATGGACATCCTTAGACATCCATTTTCAGCGAGATCCCAGTGGCCGAGTGGCCTCACATCCCAAATGTGTCCCATGGAAATCCCCAGTGTCGATATCCATTCCCATGAAATGCCCATTAACTATAGCTACTACCCATCCAATTTCGATGAAAAACCTCCATTACACGTCCATAAAGATCCTAAGAAATCCGGACTGGATCCCGTGCTGCACAGGTGGTTCTGTTTGGTTTGGAAATGGTCCTGAAACCCAGGGGCGACTTGGGGACGTGAGGAAAATGACGAGTAAAATCTATGGTTGCTACCAAAATTGGATAATTAATGGCATATAGTCGTATTATTTATTTTGTTATTTAGTTATTTAGTTATTTATTGATCTATCTATCTATCTATCTATCGATTTTTTTATGTAAATATATAATTATGTATATATATATTATGTGTGTGTGTATGTATGTACATATATATATATATAATCGAAGGAAGTTTGGAAGTCAAACTTCCGACAATATGGACAGATGAAAAGCAGAGCAGGGAAGAGGCAGAGAGAAGAGAAAGATTAGAAGAAAGAAGAGTAGAAGAGAAAGAGTAATGCATCTTTGCAGACCCTCTTCAAATGCCCCATACTACTACTACTACTACTACTACTACTCCTCCTCCTCCTCCTGCTCCTGCTCCTGCTCCTCCTCCTCCTCCTCCTCCTGCTCCTGCTCCTGCTCCTGCTCCTCCTCCTCCTCCTGCTCCTGCTCCTCCTCCTCCTGCTGCTGGTGCTTCTGCTACTGCTACTGCTACTCCTACTACTACTACTACTAGTACTACTACTACTAGTACTACTACTAACTACTAACTACTAACTACTAACTACTAACTACTACCTACTACCTACTACCTACTACCTACTACCTACTACCTACTACCTACTGCCTACTGCCTACTGCCTACTGCCTACTGCCTACTGCCTACTGCCTACTGCCTACTGCCTACTGCCTACTGCCTACTGCCTACTGCCTACTGCCTA
>Ga0126342_10005227_pt1 | contig 22559 bp, 22 predicted proteins | sample Cyp1metagenome_FD_92528 | JGI IMG/M metagenome (GOLD analysis project Ga0126342, IMG submission 92528) | Coral microbial communities from Lord Howe Island, Old Settlement Bay, Australia - Cyphastrea 1 metagenome | ecosystem: Host-associated > Invertebrates > Cnidaria > Coral ...
GGGCGTGGCAAAGGTGCAAAAAAGAAAGGATCCACGGCGTGGCAAAGGTTCAAGAAAGACAGGATCCACACCTCCGGTGGTCCCAGGCGCCGCCCCGGCCTTGGCGAAGGCCAGGGTCGGCGGATTTAACATAGCTATTGAACATGGCCATTTATAGTTGATTTACCCAGCTATAAAATGGTGATTTTCCATAGTTATGTTAGTTTACCAGAGGGTATTTCATATGATTTCTATGGGGTTTCCATGGTTTTCCTGTAAGAATTCCCTGAAAAAAAAACAATCCATTGGTGGCACAGGCCCTGGAGCTCAGGCGGTGCGAAAGGTGCACGGTCGGGCACGCTCCACTTGAACCTTTTTTTAGAACAAAAACAACATCAAACAATATTTATTGGTTAAAGGGAAAATCTACATTGATTGATCATTGGTTCTATGGGGGGTTAACCAACCAAAAATCCATTGATCATTGGATTGGTTGAAGGGAAAATCTACAGGACCCCCCCCCATATTTGCCAGTAAAAACCATGAATTGACAAATGATTGACCGTAAAACTTGCATCAGATTGGGACTGAGTAGGATATAGTAGGGTCATCAGAAGCACTCTTCACATCTCTTCGCTATATTGGTTGATTTTGTTGCTGTCAAATATTTCGCCAGTCACATCATCCACAGCCCTGGCGACTCCAGGCTTTACAAGTGCTCCGTCAGAGTCGCAAGGCCGGGCTCCTTGCATTGGAAATCCGCTGGGAAGGTAGGGCAGGGGAATGAAGAGTCGCTGTGGTTTCGAAGTTTTTATAAATGATGTCTCTATTTTGAATTTTGACATCATATTTGTATAACATATATATATATGATTTTGTACTGCACACGAGTGTATCCAGATGATTCCAGTCCCAATCTATGATCTACTTGGCGGAAACTTGCGGATCTTTTTTGGCCTTTTTGTGCGACATAGGCCATGGTTCACGATGCCATTTTGCACGATGCCGAGGCAATTGCAGGAGAAGCAACGTTGGCGGGGCTGCTCAAAGCCTGGAGGGATGACTGGATACCCCGGATGTTCCATGATGTTCCATTGCATCATACACCATCACCCTCCGGTACCCTCTGGTAATTTAACGTAACTATGGAAAAACACCATTTTATAGCTGGGAAAATCCACTATAAATGGCCATTTCCAATAGCTATGTTAGTTTACCAGAGGGTAATTGAATTTGGCACTGGGAAAATCCCTGATTTCGTTGACTTCCCCAGCGATCCTCCGAAGCGGATGTCCCAGGATCGCTTGCTGCGTGAACTGGAGGTCGCATCACAGGAGTGTGAAGCCAAGCAGGGCTGTGCAGAATGCGGGATGAAAAAGCCATGAAACACCATTGAATCACCATTGTTTTAAGGGTATCCTAGTATGGCCATCCATGGCCTGTCATTGTATCATACCTGAATCATACCCTATATATATATATACATTATTCCCCCAAATGGTGAGATGGTGTGCAAATTGTTTATTCTCGATGGTATCCTGCTGAGCTTGGAGGATTGATTCGATTGATTCAAATTTCAACGACTCAAAGATTTTTCCCTGAACCGACTGCAAGCTTCGCTTTCAGAACAACATGAATTGCTGTACATCTTACTGTCCAACAATTTTTCCAGCGTGGACTGAGACGTTACTCGGACAACTCTTTTGCCACTCATCAATGAAACATCCTTTAACAATCGCTCAAACATCAGTAGAATCCAATGAAAAACCGATGGATTTTACACAAGACAGGTATAGACAGGTGACCTACTCAGACCATGCACTGATTTTATCAGAGCACCCGACATCTCAAAGGCCGCGCGAGATCTATTCTGGCAACAAGCTATCGCAAAAGGCCACTGGAATGGGCACAAAAATGGCCCGGTGGTACCCCTTGAACAGGCCATAGTGAAATCGATGTAGCAGGGCCAAGTTCACCAGTTCATCTGGTGACCTGGATTGCAGCAGAGATGGGATGCCAAACTTTGGGTATCAACTGGGCCCTTATATATATATATTATGTTATACAGTATATATATAATGTTATACAGTATATATATATATATTATATTATATTATATTATATTATATTATATTATATTATATATATTCTATTATATATATTATATTATATACTAATATGTGATTATATGATATATATATATATATATATGTGTGTGTTGTTTTTAGTACTATAAAATGCCTATAGCCTATAAAATCCCAGAAATCCCAAGGTTCCAGGCATATAAAATCACATCTTTTCATCTCTGTTTCCATTTTGGACCCAGCCCCAGAGGCGCAGCAGTTGGAGGTGGAGTTGGAGCAGCAGCGCAGGGAGGACGTGCAGCGCGTGCAGCAGTCCATCCGAACAGCGCTGCGCTTGGCCAACGAGGATGGCGTCCGGGAATCCAACGAGGACCTGGAGGACCTGGACTGGATGGGGAGATTCACCATGGGTCAGTCATGGATAGCCCAAAGAGGAGAGGATTTTTTGGTGAAGAAAATGCTGAGAGTGGGAAATAGATCATGGAAATATGATGAACTATGGTTCTGTGATGGTTTCTGATGTTCTTTTTAAGGGATGACTATGGAATTTGTTGAAAATGCTGACCCAAATGAGCACAGGCTGTGGGATCTCATTGCCACCTTGGGTGCGTATAGTGTAATGTGGTAAACCCGTGAAGTTACACCTCAAATTCAGGAGGGTTTATACCAGCATGGTGATATTGGGGCTGGTATTATTGTTGGGTTTACTACATTACATTGCTTGCTGGTTGGTGGTTTCAAACATTTTTTATTTTCCATAATATATGGGAATATAATATTTATCCCAACTGACTTTCACTCCATGATTTTTCAGAGGGGTAGGTTGAAACCACCAACCAGATTATTATCAACCATCATGAACCATATAATAACCATATACTGTATTAACCATCATTAACCATATAATAGCCACATATTAACCATTATTAACCATATAATAACCATATATTAACCATTATTAACAGTATATTAACCATGACCAGAATGCCCAGCCAGGCAGTAGATTGGTTGCGGCGCGCCTGTGGCATCCTGCCGCGGCTAGGTGCTGCGCTTCGTTCGGAGAGTCGGTACGATGGGTGCCATTTTTGTTTGCCATGAAGAATCCCCAATCGAAATAGATAGACATCCCATGGAATAGTTGGATTGAGATGTGATATATAATATATATATATATAACATTATATAACATTATATAGCATTATGTAACAGTATATAACCATATATAACAAACATTAACAAACCGTCAATATGATCATCAGAGTCATTTTCAGTCTATTCGAGATACTATAGTTGGTGTTGATTGCCGCTTGGTATGGCATCCAACCCCCTTCTTCGCCGCGCACGAAGTCGCCCCCGAGACGCCGACCAAATCGCCAGGTCTTTGCAGTTTGGTCACAGCACTGATGGCCCATCACAAGCGGCTCGGTGCTGTCTTTGTTTTCTTTGGGACATATCCTCCGGTAATAAAAAACATAGCTATGGAGCATGGAACATGGCTCATTTCTAGATGATCTAGATGATTTACAAGATATACCGAAATCCGATATACCTATATATTTATTAGAGATTGTGATATTCCATATGTTAAACTACTAGTACTGAGTAGCCCGTTTATTTATGGCATAGTTCTTACTGGGGATATGGTGATTTGTTACTGGGGATTTGAGTGGAAGCTTGAGATCTCAGGTCAGTCTCGCATCTCACTTTGAGAGAGGTCCTTCCAACGTTCGGCTGCCAGAGCGCACGTGCGTTGGCGTTGAGCCGATTCGGTGCTGGCTGTGCTGGCTGTGGTCCCAAGAAGATCGGAAATCGAAAAACCATCCCCAACTGTTGGAGGTTTCTTCTTGGGTTTACCACACCAATATCCTACAATCAGATCGACTGATTCTCGACTTATCTACAATGAAGATCAATGATGTTAAAAAAAAAACCTCTGGTAGTTTAACATGGCTATTGAACATCAGCATTTTTCCATGATTTTCCATGGATAAATCAACCATCCATGGCCATTTTCAATCGCAAAGCACGGCCCCAGTTCCGCGTTCCGCGTAAAATCCGCCCAGGTCCTTGGGGGAGAAGGAGATGGCCAAGTTGGAAACACAGATGGGCAGGAGGCAGCAGGCTGAAGGGTATCAATATATATATATATATAATATATATATAATAATATAAATATTTATACATAATATATACATTATATATATATATATTGTATATATATATATATATGTAAATATACTATATATATAAATCTTATAGATATATGATAAACATTGATAAACTATATATATATATATATATGTACGAATGTGTGTGGTACACATGGATCAGGATCCATTGTGGCCCAGTTTGTCGCCTCTCAGGCTTTGGGAGTCTGTCGCTGGGGTGCTGCCTCTTGGATCAACGAGCAGCAGGGCATGAGGGGAGCCATCGCCAAGTACAGAGAAATCAGATGAAGCTGCAGGTTTTTTGGTTGTTGTTGCAAGGTAATTATCTAGATACGATTGGCCATATGATATACGATTTCTCAAAGATGATATGCACATTGCTAGCAAGGATGGATCGTTAAATCATTCCGAATCAATTCCTCCCCTCCCTCTGTATGGCACGGTAGTTTTATATTGTGCATGTTTGTGCTATTGTGGCAATACCATTGGGACTGGGATGAATTATAATGACCTCACTGTGACGTCACTGGAATGATGATTAGTAAGGGAATCATCCGCAAATGGCCTTTTATCAGCATATTTCAGCTATTTTCAGGTTACATAGTGACTTATTCTAATTCAGCCAGATGCCATGAACCATTGGCCACAGCAACTTGTCAATCAGATATGGCTATGGATCAATACCTTTAAATAGCATCTTTAGGGGGATGAACATCCATAAATCCCAGCTATTTTGATGTTCTCCGGGGTACCAGGCTTTGACCCATCCCCATTTTTTTTTACCCAGCATGACTTTCCGCAAGTGAGTTGCTCCAAGCAGGCTCTACACAGTGCGTGTGGGACAGGTCGCACGAGCACAGCAATCTTTGGAACAGCTCTTTGAGGAGCTGAACATCCAGGAAGCCATGGCCCATAGAAATAGATGGTTTACCTAGCTAAAAAATGGTGGATCTTTCCATGGCTATGTTAAATAACCAGATGGTACCTATATTATAAAACTTTATAGCGCCAAGTCTTGTTGCTACATTGCTACAAGCCATCCAGTTGTTGAAGCGTGCGAATGGGTACTCATGTGAAGCAGTTTTTTTGGACGCTTTCATTGCTCGATGCATACACATGCTTCTAGTACATAATGTCCAAACAGGACGGTTTACATAGACTTCACCATTCTTTTACACGAAGTCAATATAGCGTCCCATATCCGCGTTCATTCGAGGTGCCGCGACAGGTTTCCCTTTGGTACTCCTGGCAATTCGGAAATCAACCTCCATTGATGGGGAATTTTCCCAGAAATTTGGATCGCCAGGAGAAGCGGAAGCCCAATGGGGAGCTGGCAGCTTCCTTGCAAGCCCGTGCGGCCGGTGGCCCCAAATGTGTGTCAACTGACTGTGTCATAGCTGTGTCGACTGCTCAGAGCTGCTTTGAAGCTCCGGTCATGAGTAACAACATATGTATATTGTATATCATATGTACACACACACACATATATACAATTAATGCGTATATTTTTGCGCACACACACAGATATATATATAATTATATATATATAGTTATATATATATATACATATGATGATGATAGATGATGATAGATGATGATAGATGCACGTATTATAATCATCTTGCACGTGCATAAACCACTGTATCTAGGTGGTGAGACCCGCACTGCACAGCGCATTGTCCAAGCCGCTCAGTTCCTGAGAGTCTCCTGATTATATCTGTCTGACCGGGTGATTGAAACCACCAGCCAGCCACCCAGAACATAACACTGTATATATATATAACATAACACTCTATATATAATATATCATTATATGTATATATATATATATACATGTATATATCATATTTATTCATGTTTTGCGCTTTGGTGCAGCTCGAAACCACCAAGCAGTTGCGGTCCAATGGTTCGATGCTGAGGTGGCAGTGCAGCTAGGCCAGGGATGGCAGTGCAGCTAGGGTCGTTTGGGATTGTTTGCTCACAAATGTTCCAAGATTGAGACTTAATTATATTTCAATGGATTGGTTTAAGGGAAAATTTACGGGAAAGCACCATATTTAATGGGAAAATCTATGGTTTCCGGTTAAGATTTTCCCTTAAACCAATCCATTGATACAGCTATGTGTCTACCAGCCATTTTCTTCCCAGGCTTTTGATCCACCGCCAGGTGAGGAAAGACACCTCGTTTCCCAGTCAGGCTCTGGCTCATTTGATAGTGATGATTCGATAAACCATGATAAGACAAAGAAAATAATCAGGCACCAAACCATAATCATTATAATCATTAATCAAAATCAAAAATCAGGATCATTATATAATTATTATGATCATTAATTATAATCATAAATTATAATCATTAATCATGGTTTATTAGAGATCATGATGATAAACCAAAAATCAGGATTTTGCGGCACCATGTTTTGAAAAATAGCCTCTGGTTATGACTAACATTGCCATGGTATAGATGGCCCATAGAAATAGATGGTTTACCTATTAAAAATGTTGATTTTCCATGGCTATGTTAAATAACCAGTTTTGGGCACCATACTTTTCACAAAGATGGATAGATGGAAAGCTAGATTGATTTGGGTTAAAATTCCTGTGGGGTGTCAGGCTGGTCAGGTGCAAAGTAAAATGCAGATCCAGATCCACTATCCACATCTATCCACTGCATTTCTGTGGAGGCCGAGACGTCGTCTTTGACCCACGACTCTTGGTCTTCGAGTTCCTCTGCAACATCATGCTGCGCAAATCTCAGGCGCAATACCCCGAATCGGAGGTGAATGAAATCTGGATGATTAGGTAATTAGGTACGGTATACCCCAAAAAAGGTCACTTTGAAGCCAATGGTAAGAAGTTTCCTGGTTTTGTTGACGAGAAAAAAACTGCGTTTGCCGGTTCAGGATCCAAACTCAGCGCACAACCATTTTGATAGCATTTGGATCTTCAAATTCTGCAGAGTCCAGCAGCATCGTCATTTGCCAAGCCAACTGACACTCAGATTGGCACTTAGCCGCACTGATTCAATGATAGATGTTTAATGAGCCACTATTAGTGGTGGTTCGTAAACCTTCATGAACTCTTCATAAACCCTTACTGCAATATGCCCTTGTTGTTGGATTCACTTTGGGGGATTGCTGTTGGTTCACTTGGCCAGGTTGAATTGATTCACGCTTTCATGGCGAGTGCACAGGCAGGGGTGGTTTGACAGTTGATTATATAGTTGATCCTGTCTTTCAGCGCGGTATCCTTTTCATCTTCCAGTATCACTCAGAGTGTTTGAAGCTATGTGCCGTTATGACCGGTGGTTCTTGTGGCGTTTCCTTGTTTACCCCTTCACCACTTTTCAGCCAAAGCTGGCCTAAATCATCCGCTCATATAATAGGTCGGTTGGTATGAAAGACCACCCCCGTTTCCCCACTACGGTGTTGGAGGCAGGCACATCTGTGTGGGGAGGCTGAGTGCCTGCTGCAAGTGAAACATAGAGAAACGATCAAACGCCAATGGGCGGGGGTGTATCTTGATGCAGGAGGAAAAGGACCACAAGATCATGGAATTCTTCCGGAACCAGCCATTTTCGTTTGTGGAGGTTGTTGGAATTCTGAACCACGCCCTGTAATTGAATTCATGTTTCTCATGCGAGTAGCATGCCATTCTTAGACATCTAGTAAATATTTAGGATATATTTGAATCAATTTTTGATGTATTGGCAGATCTTTTGGAACAACTACTGTTCTTCCCGTTGCAACTTTTGCATCCTGGGTTGTGGTGTGGAAAAAAATGAGAGAGAGAGAGAGAGAGAATGGATCACCGAGGTGTCAGCAGATGCTCATGGGAGAGGGGAAGACCACGGTGATTGCACCTCTTTTGGTGCTTCTACTTGCAGACACCAACAGGTAGGGTCACGTCCAGTTGCTCCGCATTTCTTGTTGGCGATGCTGCTGCAACTATGCTGTTGTGGTACGGTTTTACTGAACTATTTCCGGTTTACATATCTTAGGCAGGTACAGGTCGTAGCTTCGGAAGTGTCGTTTGCGAAGAGGCAGGTAGGAGCAGATCCCAGACATCCCAACATGTCTAGCTGCAGGGGTTTGCGCTTCGTCGCAGGTTGATATGCTCCTGCATGCCATCAGCATTGCTTGACATGCTTGGGGCCCAGTACTGGCAGCGCCTGACCTCGACGAGTGTTTTTTTGGGTCGCTATGCCGCTATGCTATGCTGTTTGGTGGCTTTGATGCGGCACTTTTCCAGTTCCAAAGTGATGGCTTGCTACAAACAGTCCAACCAGCACCAAAACTTCATCCGGTGGGTTTGTCTGAAAATATTGGAGGAAAGCCAGAAACCCATGGTTTACCATAATTTTTCCTCGCAGACGTCCTGGAACTACGCTAAGATCAACTGAACGAAGCCCCGCTGTGAACGGAAGCAGGTTGGAAACACCTATCATCATTTTCCCTATGACAACAACCATAAGTTATGGGCGCAAATCCACCACTTTCAGAGCGCTTGGTTCCCCAGCATCGAGGTCCCGCGCAGTGTTGGCAGAGCGCTTCTCGTCCCCGGTGCTTCCTAGGCGGGTGTCTGCAAATGGGATTCTCAGATTCCCACAGATTTCCATAGATTCGTCCCACGATTCCAGGCCGGTGTTGACCCTGGAATTTCACCGTCAGGTTGGGCCCTGGGCAGAATGCCATGGAATGTGGATACTGGATGGTGAAGTTGGGATGGATCAGATGGATCAGCCATGATCAACTTGCGAGATGGGATCGGATGGCAGCTTGATCAAAACATCAAAGCCCAGGTGCCGGCCAGCAAGGCCCTCCTGTGCAAGCTGGAAGCAGCACGCCGTGGCAAGGCATTGGGGGTGGGCCATGGATGACGTGTAGATATTGTTCTGATAAAAAAGGGGCTCGCTTTTGGAATCTTTTGGATGGAAAAATGGTGGTTTTGGGCGCATAGTTCTGTGTATGACTCGAGGGGGCATGCCGGGCATACGTGATACGGTGGGCACCAGGCCGCAGTGATTGCAGCACCGACCTCTGCCGCGGGCGCCTGGATGTTGGGATGATAGCCAACCTCGAAGGGTCCCGGCTGCTGATGATTTGGATGGACAGATCCTGCAAATTGAACCACCAGAAATATAGACACGGTCAAATGTGCGGCTATTTTAGGACGATTCTACCACATTCCTTTATCTAAAAACATCAGGTTGTTGATAAATGAACGAATCAAGCTGAACAGCACGATGAAGATGGTAGGATAATGTAGGGTACCCTCTTCGGGAGCGGGCATCGGTGCACTGACTGGGGTCATATATCAGCATCAGCGATGTCCCAAGGAGTTTCAGCAGATCAAAAAGGCAATAGATACCTGGAAAGCCGTGTAGTTGCCTATTGTTTCAGCCTACTTTGGCCTAGTAGCCCATTCTTGCGGCACTTTGCAATTCTCACACACAAAAAAGGCACTTTGGAAAGTGCCCAAAACAATGGGTACTAGGCTTTCCAGGTACTGTAGAATGTGGATAAAATTAACTGATCAATACATGATATTAAATGATAAATAAAGATGGCCAACTATATAAAGCACCGGAAAGAAAAATCAATGAAAGACATACACACAGATATTACACATACACACATGCCCTCCGGTGTCATCAAACGTGGCAATGGGAAATCATCAACTGCGGGGGGATTTTCCAGCCAGGGCCGGCTTTGATGACATCGGAGGGTATGCAGATCTCAGATATCCACTAGACATACCCCATGGTCCCAGGTGAAGAGCATACTCTTGCGCAGGGTGGAGCTTCTTTTGGAGTCGGGGCCCGGGTTAACCCGTTAGGCTTGTCCAAAAATAGGAGGATTCAATGATAGCAGACCCCCAAGAAAGATGCCGCAAGTTGTGTTCCTCAGGGTGATGTTCCAGACATGTTCATACATTTTTCCACGTTTCTATTGTTTTTTTGGGTTGCTATGGTGGGGATATAGACAACCATTTTAACATCATGCAACCTTTGCAGCTATTGCCCAGAGCGAACGTGCTGGGCTGGCTGTTGGGGCAAACCCTCTGAGAAGCCCCGGCAAAAAAAATGGTGGGGATATTTGATGGGGATATTTCATGGGATGACTATGACTGATATTTGAGGAGGCCGCTGAAGGATGCAGCTCCTGAGGCTCCACCAACAGCGGAAATTGCACAGGGCACGCAGCGAGACGGAGCAACAGAAGGCAAGTCTCAGGGGGGAGCTCAGATTCTTGAGTTTTTTTTATGTTTTTTTTTGAGTATTTTTTTGATTTGTTTGTACGGTGGGCAATAGCAGTGCCTGTTGGAAGAAGATAGTACTGTAAGTAAGCTTTTGAATGCTTTTGTGATCGTTTTCCTGCGTTGGTTGTTTGCAAGAGCCTGAATTTTCATGAATTTTCCTCATTGATCATTGAACTCGGAATGACCCATTATGTCAACCAGAGGAAGGATGTGCTTTCACCAGCGGTTCGCGACCGGGTCCAGGGTGCGGGTAGTGCGGACTGAAAAATGAGAGCCACGTTCGGGCAAGACCTTGCAAACCCATGCAAACCCAATATAATTCGATTTACAAAAGATAGGAAAAATATAGAAGTCCCAGATAAATCCTGATATATACATCAAGGTACATCAAGGTACATCAAGGTATAACATTTAACATGGTACAATAAGTTACAAGTCCTGAAGAAAAGCTCCGTGAAAACCATGGATCTCTCCAATTCTGTGCCTTTGGCGAGAAGATCCACGCGCCGCAGGGGTCCTGGCTGCGCTTTCCGTCCTGGTTATCCAATGCTCCTCGGTGCGAAGAGTCTTGGACTAGATGCGATTATCCCATATATAGCCGGATTGATATTGTTAATACCATATAGATGGGATAATTTGATAATCATGGGATAATATAGTTATCATACTTATCATAGTTTATCATTATTGTATATGGTTGATAACCACTTTGGTATTAACAGGTAGAAAAAAACATGTAACCAGTTACTAGTCGTGGGATCCTCCAAGGAGGTTTCATACTTTCCAGAAAGGCTAGGACGGGCATGGATGCACTGGCTACAGAAAATGTCTGGTGAAAAATATCTATAAGCATATATTATAAAACCGGCCCAGTCAACATCCCATGGAAAAAAATAATAGTATTGTTGCTGTTAAATTATATGAAATCCCTATTTTCAATGGTGAAATCCCTATTTTCAATGGTGAAATCCTTGCTTTCGATGCTTGAATCCATATTTTCGGTGCTTTTTCGGGGTGAAATCCCATGGGAGGCTTCAGATGATGAAGGCCAGATGAGTCACAAGAGCGGAACCACCGAGAAACCCCTGCAGGTCAGCTGAGCTGTGAGTTGTGATGATCCGATGGCCACGTGCGTCGAAAAATGGGATGTATATTTACGATGTGACCAGAAGTGACCAGAAATGACCAGAGAGATGATTTTCAGGTTTCTCTGACCATGGGGATACTGAAGATTGAAAGATATTGAAAGGGAAAACGCCTAAATTCTGCAGCTTAAAAGATGCATTGTCATACCTCCAAATAAATCCTCCATTAGATGTGCCAGCTTCAGTTTTCACGAGTTGCAGAAGCTACAGATTTTCAATCGCTGCAGGCGCAAGACGAGGCCAAAGTGGAAGAAGTGCGTCCAGATCTTAACACATGAGCGAAGATGAGTGAAGTATATCGGCTTTGCTTCGTCAGGTTCTGAGGATTTGTTTGCAGTGTTGGATACGCGGATATCAACCCAGCCCAAAATATATAATATATTCATGATATATTCATGATGTATTCATCACATGTTCAGCATATATTCATCATACAGTCGTCATATATTCACTAATTCATCATTCATCACATATCCATGTGATATCCATTTCATATATCCATATATATATATATATATCTCTATACGTATATATTCATTATATATATATGTTATTATATTAAACAAATACAAATACATAAATATCTATATCCATCGTATATCAATCCCCCCACCACCTCTTTTCCAACAAATGTCCCGTTGTCCAAGGGATTTGTGGAGCCGTTCTGGGACTCTTTCACTCGGGCGTCATGTTACTAGACGAGGCGCCCATGCCGCACCTGGTATCACCTGGTAGACCAACTTTGATACGACTTGGGTCTGAAAATTGGAGATGTATCCACCAAATATACCAAATGGCTATTTACTGTAAGGCTATTTTTAATTGTATGTAGTATCCCCATGTATCCCCCTTGGTACCGCCATCTTTCTTCCTGGGAGTCCAGTCCCAAAATCATTGATTTTATAAATGGTTTTTCCTAGCACTCCCCTATGTTGCAAAGGTCAGGACGACAATTTTAATTTTGAAATGGGAAGATGGGGGCTAATGAGACTATGTCATAGGACAGGAGAATCAGCGCTATTATGAATCTATCTTGAAATTCTGCAAACTGTCAGGTCCCAGAAAAATAGTTTTGGGGTGATTTTGGCGGAGGGGTGAAAATGGAAATCAACAAAAGGTTGATACACACCATTGTAATTTAATGGATGTTGTAAAAAGGTTGAGGGACACCAAATCAATTTTGAAGGGGGGGAACGTTGAGACTACAAGTTTTGCGAAGGTTGCAAACCACCAACATAATTTTGAATAGGGGGATGAGCATCCAACTTTGGTATTCCTCGGGGGTCAGGGTAAAAAGAATAGCGATACTAAAATAGAAATATGTTTTCCAGATGGTATGTTTAATTTTGAAATAACAAAGATGAGATTTCTGCACTAGGTTGTGGCACAGGATTTCAATCTTGAACAGTAGAAGGGGGGCGGTGTTAGCCAAATGTCAGGGAACAGGACAATAGTTTTGGCCATAGAGCAAGAGGCGGGGTAAAGTTGTTTCAAGTTGCTCCATGCGCGGAAGTCAAGGCCCATGGATGTTAATTTTGAAAAGGTTGATACCCATCAAAGTAATCAGATGATTTTCCTTGACTGGACCCTCCCGGGTAGGACCAACGGGGAGATAGTAGTGGAAATGATGATAAACATTGATAAAACATCAAATTTGGGGTACAACATGGTACAACTCTGTTTTCAGCCCCAATTTTTTCATGGCTAGATCTCCATTACTGTATCCATTATCCCGTTTCTCAGTGAATTTCTCCATTTTTTGGGGGGTACCAAAACACATTAGCTGCTTAGCTCAGATTCCATTCAGGTGGATTTGCTGCTTGATCCTTTGAAGAGTGAGTTGAATTGGCCGCACTTGGCTCAGATTTTGCGCATGTTTTGCTGCAAAAAAATCAGGCAAAACTTTGGAGACTATAGTGGCAGCTGGCACGAAAAGGGAGGAAAATCAGAACTGATTCGCAGTTGTTGAAATATGTTGATTTTCCATAGCTGTTTCAAGTTCAACTTTGAAAAGAGGGTCTGTATTTTTGATATTCTTCAGGTGGCAGGTTGAAGCTACCAAGCCTGTTTTCTTCGAGGCTTGGTCGACGCCTTCCCTTGGACATGACAGGCCGGGGGTGATCGATGCTGGCGCACCAGAACTCCTGATTGGCACCATCATGGTTTGGTGTCCAACATGGTGTGCATCCAACAAGGGGGTAGCCCTACCCCCAACCTGGCTTTCCTCAGTAGCTACAGTCATCAAATGGAAGATGCACCTCGCCATTTCTAGTTCCCAGATTGGTTGGGGGAGCCTACATGGCCCACATGCCTGGCACAGGTCCAGGGCAGAACGGAACGCACAGGCCGGGTAGCGGTTGGTTGCGCACCCCATAATCACCAAGCAATGAAACATGGTGATGATTCATACGGGCATTGATATTCTTGATTTGTCGCTGAGAATCAACTGGTTGAGCCGCAGACATCCGCAGACTCAGACTAATTCTTTGTACAATCAAACTTGGGCTTCTGATGGCTTCGATCCTTTTGATGATCTGATATCCATTGACTCAGATGATCCTTCAACCTTCGAGTGCTTTGGTTTTTCCGTAAGTTTTTCGGACGTGGCCATGTGGCAGGTTGGGCTTCCGTTACACCTTGCCATTTCAGCTGCTGGACGCGATCTTCGCCGCGGCTCCGGGACCTGGAAATTGAATCCTTGCAGACTTGAGCTGAGTGTCTATGATTTCAGAGATGCCAGTTTTGATAGTTTTTGTTCTTGGATTATATAATTACCTGGATGCCAGTTTTTGTTCTTGGATTACCCTGTACATCCTGTACTTACAAGAACAAACGTTGGTGTATTTACCCTCTGGTAAACGTACAAAAAAAAACTATGGAAAGATCCACCATTTTTAATGGGTAAATCCACGAACTAAATGGCTATTTTCAATAGCTATGTTAGTTTACCAGAGGTATAGTTTTTGTTCTTGGATTACCTTGGATTTCTTCGCATGTTTTGCTGAAAGGGGCCCAGGTGCCACTTGAATATGACCATTTGAACACCTTTCCTGGGGGTAGCGTGTGCTGCACGCCCTGGGAACCATCATTTGATCTTGCAATTGGGTGCTGAAAATTTCACGCGCCCTGCAGCATCTCTGGAACTCTGGTGTGGTTTGGCCCCTTCTAAGGTGTTGTTGAGGGTTTTCTTCTAATTGGAGACGTCATGATGCAAAAACAAAATCCCAAATACAGTCTGTTCACCATTCATTCCTGTCAGGCAAGGTTTTGGTCCTAATACGGGTTTTATTTAAACATGGGAGAGACTACCAAAATGGCAATTGAGTGGGGAATTGACAGGAATGTCATCGGAAACCATTGGGTTTTGGATGTTTTGGGGTACCCTCAATTTTGAGGCACTTATCCGAGTTCCTTTTGGAACAGTGGTCATGCACAGCACCTGACACTCAGGCAACAGGCTGTTCGGAAATCACCCCATCGAGCCGTTTGGGAACCTAGAAATCCTAGAAGCTTCAGGTACACATTCGAAGGATTTCGAAGGTTGGGAAGCCAATGGGAAGCCAATGTTGTTGCGCATGGCTCAGCATGGCTCAGCATGGCTCCATTTCACAGGCCACCAATGGTCACCTGCATTTCATCACGGCATCCATCTTCTGCCAGGTCGAGAGGCTCAGGTGGCCTTGGGAGTTTGGACGCCCAGTTGGGAGCGTGCAAAACGAGGGGATCAGCCCATCAGCCCAGCCCTTGAGGTCCTTGCGGAAAAGATTAAGCAGGGTCGAAAAGCTTTGAAGGTGCAGGCAGGAGACTGAAACCTGCATGTTTCTGCTGCAGGTTTCACGATGTTTCACGATGTTTCACGATGTTTCACGATGTGTCCTGCTTTCGAGACAATCTTTTCAGAAACATAGTGGTGTTATGTGGTGTTTATTAATTCCATATCATTCACACCGCTTACAGCCCTTGAATTGGAATTGCCATCATCGTTTGGATTCAGATGCAAAATGGGTAGTGAAGGATTTCTGCATTCCCAATGTTGGTGATCTTAAGACCCACGGTCACCAGGTCACACCGCACTTTGTCCTACTTTCCAAGGATTTCTACATGAAGGCAGGGACTCGGTGGTGCGAACATGGTCAACATGGAATGCAGGGAAGCCCCTTTGGAACACAATGGAAAATCAGGTTGCATCTCCTTAACACTGTACACCAGTGTGCCATATTGGATGCCGACGTGCCGATGGAGAGACAGACGACTCGATCGAGCTTCGTTGGGCAAGCAGCCCAACAAAAAAGACAACCTCAACATACCTCAAGCATATTTGATCACTGGATAGGCACTGATGAGCCTTTTTCCATCCTTTTTCCATGTTTTCCAAGGTGTCAAAACTGGCCGAAAAACAAATAATTAAGTCTCTCCTGCGCCTCAGGAGATGTTACCACACCTGGCAGCCAGGGCCCTGGATGCAACTGGACTGGGGTGAAGGGAAGGACTCGCCCCACTTGGTGGTTCGTTGGAACATGTTGGAAGCCTCCGGTACTCAAAAACGCGGCTTGCTGGAAAATCCATCCATCTTAGTTCGATGAATTTCCCATGTAAAGCTCCTCAGTTGGGGGATTTCCCAGCCAGGATTGGGCAGCCTTGTGTGTGGATGAGCACCTGGAGGTTGGACAGTGATGGGAAATGGTGTATCATGATATAGTATATAATAGTATGTATAATATATGATTGATTATATACATGTATATAAGAAGTTATATAGAGATATATAGATTGTGCAATTATTGGTATCATATAATAACAACACTAATAATCTATAAATATAAATCTTATTGTTGTCATTGTTTTTACTATTGTCCTTATTTAGTACTATCATGATATAATATATGATCATATGTATATATATATTATATACATATGTATATTTATGGTCCGTATAATTCTGGTTGGTGGTTTGGAACATTTTTTTACTTTTCCATATATTGGGAATAATAATCCCAACTGACTTTCACTCCATCATTTTTCAGAGGGGTAGGTTGTTGGTGGTCAACCACCAACCAGAATTAGTCCATACAGATGGATTGATGCACCCGTCCCGACATGTCTGTTTTTTTGGCAGGGCATTTTGCTTCCAAGTGATCTTCGTGGCGTGCTGCGGGGAGACCTCCGCAGAGACCCCCAGGGTGAATCCGACGCACATCCGTTAAAGCTGTGCTGAAAACCATGGGAAATCTATAGGAAACCTTAGGCATCCTTGGGTAAACATGGGACATATATGGAAATATATAGGAAATCCATGGGACGATGCAGGACATCCAAAGGATTCTATGATTCTATGGGACAATAGTTAGGACATGGGATTCTATGGGAAGCTATGGGAAACTATGGATTTGGGATGGGCGAAATTTCTAGAAGCTGATCCAGCTCCACCTTCTCAGGTGATGATGCTCGAATCGATCAGCTGCTATGCAACGCGAGCACGTGAGATGAGCCCAGCCGGGGATGAACAAAGTGCGGGAGCGGCTTAGGATCACTGGAGGATAGACTTGGAAGTTCCAGACGGCCAAAAACCTCTCGTAACTTGTACCCACTGGTAAACTAACATAGCTATTGAAAATGGCCATTTATAGTGGATTTTCCCATTAAAAATGGTGATTTTCCATAGCTATGTTAAATTACCAGAGGGTAATTTACCAATTTGCTATGGCAAATGATGTTTCAATTACCGGATATTGCCGGCTAAGCAGCCTAAATCGATACAGTACTTTGGTCATCTTTGGTCTACTTTTGACAAACCATGTGTCAAGCCTTAGTTCAATCGCACCACCTGTCACCCAGGGTGAGTGGCTGGTCAGCCAATGGCAAAGGCTTAAAGGTGCTGCATGTCATGGCCATTCCTGGCTAAGGCATGCCTTGAGAGCATTGAACCTCACCTTGAGCTGGCTCCATCAATTGATGCCGCTTGCTGCAATGAGACGAGATGATTAATGGATATTGCTCGGGGATTTGGAAGACTGTCACAGCAACAACTTATGTTCACCCATGTTCACCCCGTTTCTCTTGACCACAGCATCCAACGCACCAAATCAACCTGAGTCCATGGTGTATACCTTTGATGACCGGACTGCAGCGTCCAAGGCCCTACATCTTAAGCAAGGTGCACAGGGTTTCCTACGGGCTGCTGTGTCTTGGCGGATCGAATTTTGAAAAATCCTGGGGAAGCTGGGCCTTCAGAAACGAATTAGTTACATTTAAGGGCTGCAGCCCTTGCCGCCGACCCCGGTAAAAAGCAATTAAACAATTAAACCACCCCCAACAGTCTCATTTGTTTTCTGTTTCATCAGGATGACATAGGTGGGATTCCCCTTTCCCAAATTTCAAGTCAGGGATGGCACTCTGGCTGCTCGCTGTCATCAGCACAGGTGCCCTATGTGCAAAGTATTCATTTTATGCATCAGGCAGGATTCGAAGCCATGATAAGGCTCCCAACGGGAAGATTTGTCCCTGCAAGGATTGGTATGCGCGCTGAGTCTGCATACAGCCGTGCATTTCCCGCGTTATCGTTGCCTCTGAACCCCTCCACAACGAACAGGTCCTGTTGCACATTGTTGTACTTGTTGGCCTTGCTGTTGTTGCTGTTTCTCTTTGGGCTGCCGTGGCTGGGGCTGCGGCCATGGCTGCTGCTGTTATTGTTGTTGTTGTTGTTGTTGTTGTTGTTGTTGTTGTTGTTGTTGTTGTTGTTGTTGTTGTTTGGTGATGCTGTTTGTTTGTTTTGTTTCTTGAAAAAGCATGCAAATTTTCGCGCAGTCTGCCTTGCCCAGCATGTTGCCGATATGGCAGGCTTTGCGCTAAACAGACCAAACAATGACATCTTTAGATGGGTTTTGTTGGCATTTTGACATAGCCTACATAATCTTCTAGACGGGAACAAGGGCCTAATGTCACTTCTGAACCGGTAGAAAAAACACACCATGTCTCAAGCATGTTCTGCATGTCATTGCTGACTTGCTCAGCAGGTTGCTGACATGGCGGGTTTTGTATCAAACGCACACCAAACATGACATCTTTATTTGGGTTTTGGTGGCATTTTGATGTAACGGGACAGGCGCCGAATGTCACTTCTGAAACCCTAATAAAACAGACACTTTCTCACACATGTTCTGCATGTCATTGGTGCCTTGCCCAACCTGTTGCTGACGTGGCGGACTTTGCAGTAAACGCACCAAAACTCACATCGTTATATGGTTTTGTTGGGTTCACAAAAGCCCCTAGACAGGTAAAAGATCCTGATGTCACTTCTGAAACCTTAGAGAAAAACAGACAATCTCTTCAAATCTCTCACGCATGTTCTGCATGTTATGGGTGCCTTGCCCAGCATGTTGCTGACATGGCGAGCTTTCTGTGAAACGAGCCAAACATGACATCTTTAGATGGGTTTTGTTGGCATTTTGAGATAGCTTACATAAGCTTCTAGACGGGAAAAAAGGCCTAATGTAACTTCTGAACCTTTAGAGAAAAAAACATGTCTCGAGCATGTTCTGCATGTCATTGCTGACTTGCCCAGCATGTTGCTGACATGGCGGGTTTGTATCAAACACACACACAGACACACCAAACATGACATCTTTATTTGGGTTTTGTTGGCATTTTGATGTAGTTTACAAAAGCTTCTCATGAGTTGTTGTTGACGAGTTGAGTCGAAACTCCTATTCCCTGGCGCGCTCCCCCTTGCTTGGCCGGGGTCGGCGGATATACAGAGAAAGAGAGAGTTCTTGCAGAAACGCGACACACCATCAATTTGCACAGAGAAGGAGAGAGTTCTTGCAGAAACGCAACACACATCAACACACCATCATTTTTTTGTTTACTTGTTTGTTTGGTTGGTTGGTTGTTGTTTTTGTTGTTGTTGTTGCTAATGCTGTTGCTGTTGCTGTTGCTGTTGCTGTTGCAGTTGCACAACAGAAACCCGTAATCCTTGACGCGCTCCCCCTTGCATCAGCCGGGGTCGGCGGATAATATGATCAGATATGCATAGTTTTTCCCATTGAGTGGATCTGAGTGTAAGCACAGTAATTAGTTTGCGACAGTGTCTCACCCATTTTGTACAACCCAGTATTCCCCCTCAAGTTTGTCTTTTCATTTCACGTCCACCTGGCAACCCCTGTCTGCGCGACGATGCGGGCAATGTGGTGGGGCAAATCCTCTGAGAAGCCCTGGCAAAGAAAAACAACAAACACATATGCCTAGGTGGCCTAGGTGATGTAAGCGACAATTGAGAAGGGGAGAAGATGTGAGGAATCAGTTTCTAGGGAAAGTTTGACACTCTTCCGTTTCAACACAAGGAACCCCCCAATTTTTGGTGGTCAATTATAGTCCAGCTTCCATTTTTGACGTTTAGGCCATTTTAGGCCCCATTCTTGAGATTTTTTTTGTAGTTAAAAACTTCATTTGTTGATACCCTCTGGTAATTTAACATAGCTATGGAAAATGGCCATTTATAGTTGATTTACCCATTAAAAGTGGTGATTTTCCATAGTTATGTTACTTTACCAGAGGGTAGCTAAAACCACATATTTGTTGACAGCTAAAACCATCTAAAACCACATGTTTTGATCAAATCCCTACTGCCATCGGATCAACTTCGCTCAGGACCGGACGCAGTTTGGAGCTGACCGGCGGTGGGCAGTCGCGGAAGCTCCTGGCCGTGCCGTTTGTTGGGAAGGCGCTGTCAGTGGTCCGTATCCTTGATGAACATTTGAAAACTAGATTGAATAGCAACCCTATGTCATACATAAATATCATAAATTATAGGTTGTTGATGCTATACACCATCAGTATCCATTGTAAACTAGAATTGCAATCATTAAAATACCAGCAATGTTTTCAATTGGAATCCCCCAAAATTGCAAAAGCTCCGCCAGGATACGCCCAGCACATCTTCGGAGTTCTCCCATCCAGACGTGGCCATAGGTGACCATCTGGGGATGATAAACCATTTGAGGATGATTGTTTTTTAAGCCACTCATTTAAGATATTGGGGATAAGTTTATTATAGTTTATTTTTGGGTTTTACCACACCAACGAGTGTATAGATAGGAACACCGGAAAAAAGACAGAAAAGTAATAATTACGACTATATACATGTTAATACATGTTAGTAGGATTTTACTACAATATCTATGTTTTTTGGTGTCGCTATATATAATCTAGCTCACAATCAGAAAATGGTGTTTCTACCATTTGTTGAATGACAAAAATAGTATATAATACTCTTGGGTAATTGATGGTAATTGGGGATATATCCATGATATAATGGAGAATGTAACCCAAGAAGATGAGATTTAGAACATATTCAGACTCTTTCAGATCACATTTGAAGGTTTCGGTGTTCGGCTTTTGGAAGGTCAATACTTACGATCCTGGGCTGGCCATTGAACATCTATCAACGGTCCATGGCTTCCATAGCTATGTCACTTTGGTTTATTTGGGCACTGTGAAAAAGTCTTTCCAACTGGAAAGGTCCAAGTTCGTCGAAGGTCGAATTCTGATCCCATACTTACTGGTGCTAAGTCCGTAGGGCATGGATGGGTTGCTGGGGGTTGCTGGGATTATTGATAGTGAGGAAATGGTATCATTCCCGAAAATTCCCTGCGAAATTGCGCCAGTAATGCCATGATGCCATTGATGCCATGATGGTCCCGTGATATCCATGGGAGATCCTGGTAGCCTGGTAGGCTTCACGATTCTCTCATATCGACTGCATGGCCTACGTGAGCGCGATGTGGGGGGCCCTGGGGGGCCCTGGGGGGCCCTGGGGCGACGTCCCAAGCCGTGGCTCGTGTTGGAGACCTTGCACTGCAAATGGCAGAGATTTAGAGAGATTTGTGCTGATGCTTGTGATCAAGTTTGAATAAGTTTGAAGTCATCGATTGACCTTTCAAGGGGTAGACTCAATTATTCATTATTGTAATTATATAATTGTATAATAATTGTATATATATATATGTATAATTATATATGCATATTTATTGCGTGCTAGCTGGACAATTTCGACACGTCATTTCCCTTGGAAATTCAGCAAGCTTGCCCGGCTTGGCCCTCCTCATTTCCTGCGATCACATTGCAGGTGCTGACATTGTTGAATGTTTTGCTCGACGAAATGCGCTCCGATGCTTGGTGGTGCTGTGCGCTGCCAACTGGGCAGTGTTCAAAACCCTTGTTGGTTGATGGAAAAAACCTGAGGGGATTATACTGCCCAATCTTGGGGACTATCATACTCCATTCTGGACATACCTATTTAATCATTAAACAATATCCACTCCCATTAGAATAACTAACCAGTAGAGTGAAAAGAAGAGGTTTTGAACACTGCCCAACTAATCTAGAATCTCCCTCCCTTTTTCACATAGTAATATTCGTATATAGATTCACGCACATAATATATGTACATATATATAATTACACACACAGATGTATATATATATATATATACACATACGCGTACAAATGAAACATACATAGACATATACATACGTATACATACACATAGACGTACACATATGCATACACACACAGAGACATGCATGCAGGCCTACCTACCTACCTACCTACCTACCTACCTGCATACATATATTTACATACCTACGTACATACATACACATACACATTCGCATGCACATACCCATACGCATACGCATACACATACATATACACATACATGTACGCATAGATATATACACATAGATATATATATATATACATAATATACAGAAATTACATAATATACATTATATATATAATACAGAATGTATACATCACATACACAACATACACAACATACACAACATACACAACATACACAACATACACAACATACACAACATACACAACATACACAACATACACAACATACACAACATACACAA
>Ga0126342_10005228_pt1 | contig 22555 bp, 22 predicted proteins | sample Cyp1metagenome_FD_92528 | JGI IMG/M metagenome (GOLD analysis project Ga0126342, IMG submission 92528) | Coral microbial communities from Lord Howe Island, Old Settlement Bay, Australia - Cyphastrea 1 metagenome | ecosystem: Host-associated > Invertebrates > Cnidaria > Coral ...
ATAGAATGCCAGATAGAATGTCAGAAGATATGCCAGAAGATATGCCAGATAGAGTGCCAGAAGATATGCCAGAACATATTGCAGAAGATATGCCAGGTAGAATGCCAGAAGGTATGCCAGATAAAATGCCAGAAGATATGCCAGATAGAATGCCATAAGGTATGCCGGATAGAATGCCAGAAGGTATGCCAGATAGAATGCCAGAAGGTATGCCAGATAAAGTGCCAGAATGTTTGCCAGAACATATGCCAGAAGATTTGCCAGATAGAATGCCAGATAGAACGCCAGAAGGTATGCCAGAAGATATGTCAGATAGAATGCCAGAAGATTTGCCAGTAACAGAACGTATAGATGTCATGGTGGGGACAACTCGAAGTAAAGTTATTTCAAGTCATACAATTAAAAAAGCGCAGATTCTTCCACCTTTTGTTGGGGTGTCCCATACATATGGGTGTTTCTTAAAATGCGTGTACCCCTAAATCATCCATTTCTTGGCTGTGATTTTCCATGAAATAAACCATCCAGCTATTGGAGACCCCCAAATGACCATGGAAATTTCCCCAGATGCTGCCACTCCCCAGGAGTTCAGGCTTCAGCTTAACAGAGCTTCGTACCGCAGGCTTTTCTGCAGCGGGGCTGCGGGAGGCAAACCGATTCCGGGATGCGATGGGGATGCCAGGGATGCCGGGGACTTTTTTGGGAATTCACCATCAACAAATACGGATGGTTTCATGTGATTTCGCCAGAAAAAATGTGATTTTATGGGATTTAATGGCGATATACCAAAGATGGTTGGGTTAAAATCAGGATCCATGATTTGTTGGCAATGGAGGGTTATTATAGTATCTATTTTAGGTGTTTGGATAATACCTGGATTTTGATGGTTTCTGATGGCTTTAAGCCCATCCAGATCTTGATGCTTGGTGAAACTTTGCAGAAATAATGAACTTTGAAGCATCAAAATGGGGGCAAGCCTTGCAACTTTCTTCGGTACACTCTTCAAGGTTCTTAAACCAACCGCGGGAAGATTTGGAAATTCGAATTTGCTCAAATGCGCTGGGATGATGCTTCTGGGTATGGAAACTAATGGATGAGCTGGGCAAACCCGTTGGTGAAGGGTAGGTGACTAGCTGACTTTTGATTTCTTGATGAAGGAACCCATTCTCCTGCTAGAAACTAACTTGTTTGAAGGATGTTGAACTAACTTTTTTGTTGGAAGAAGCATTTTCATATTGGACACATTGGATGTTGTCATCAGATTCCACAGCCCAGGTGGGTCTCATGTCAACCCTTGTCGTGGGTTGACAGTTTGTAAAAAGTAGCTAACATGCGCCAGTGGCAAATTTCACCGACTCTTTTCCTACAGCGTCTTAGTGTATAGGTTTCTCCTTTTTTCATGGGGTCAAGGACCCAAAAAAAGATGAAAACAAAAAATGTCTGCTTACCTGGTTGCGTAGCCTAGGAAAGATGCACGGCTGCTTGAGCATGGGAGACTTTACACTCCTGCCACAGATCACCAAAGGCCGGGACAGGATCGCAATACCTTTGCTAATCACACATGGCACATGAAAGTCCCCAGCTGGTTGGTGGTTTGGAACATGTTTATTTTTCCATATTATTTTTCCATATATTGGGAATGTCGTCTCATCCCAACTGACGAACTCCATCATTTTTCAGAGGGGTAGGGCTCAACCACCAACCCGGTATTTTTCCATTGCCCGTGTGCCGGAAGGCAACCCGATTTTTTCTGTGATCCAAGACCTTCCACCAGGGTTTTTGATCAGGGAAAAATCCACGATGTTTGCAGGGTGAACGGTGAATGGTTTTTGTATGTAGAGATCTTCCCTGCATAGTGGCGGCAGTTTTTGTTTTGCCCATTCACCTCTAAGTTGGTGACAATCCTTTTTCGCAGCCAGTTCCAATGGCCTATCTGTTCATTTACTGAACTTTAGTTCCACCAGCTGTGAATACCCCCAAACTGAATTTATTTTTGTTGAAGTACCGGTATCCCAACAACATCCACTTCCTCATCTTTTTGTCGATGCACCCTCGACGGCACAGGAACTTTAAAGACGTGGACCACGGAGAAATCGCAGGACGCCGCGCTGGGAGTTGGACCTGGGTTCCATCAGAACTGCCGCGATTTTCACGCGAAGAAGCCACAGGAGATGCTGAACATCCAGCGTCTCACAATGACTCCCCTGATCCGCGAAGCCACCGATGGACGTGGCACTGCGAAGTTTGCGCCCCTGTGCCGCCTGGCTGTTGAGGATGTCGTCTTTGTGTGCCCCGAAACCATGGTGAAATGTCTCGAAATGGTGATTTGAGCGGTATTATATAGATAAGAGAATAATAACAATAAAAATAGCGATAATGCAATAATAATGGTCATAATAAGAGTAATAAGAGTTACACTCATACATGTTAATTTGTGTTAACTGTCATGTTAACCTCATGGAAAAGGTATAACAACTTATCCAAGTGATCTAACTTATGGCATTGGTGACCAACCATTGTTGATGGCAATGAGGTGTCAATGTGATATAACTTATAGCCAGCAATCATGGAAATTGTGTCAAACTGGAAGTCTTGATCAGGATGATTTTGATCACTACCTCACCGACATATCACTGGAACGCTGGGGATTGTAAGGGAAATCATCTCCAAAATGACCTTACTTCAGGCTGGTGAAGTACTTAAATTCAGCCGTTTTAGTGCAGCTGCGATACTCCATGGGATTTTTTAGGGGCTATCGATGCGATATCATCAGCAATAAACATGTTGTCCAAACCATTGGATGGTGCCTGAGAAAGTCACCCCACTGCCCCGCTGGAGCACCGGAGTTTGTTGTTTCAAATTTCAAATCTTTCAAGCCATTGATTCTATTGGAGTGGTTCTGATTTTTAGATTGTCTGAGATTCATTTCTTAGATGGTTTTAAAGTCAGTAGCTGTCAGTATCTGACTTGTGTGCACCACACCATGTTTTAGTATGTTTTAACACGCGTACAGTTGTCCCCAAAAAGATGGAAGTACGCAAAATCCCATTGAAATGGTGATGAATCATGATGAATCGAACCTTTTCTGCATCAAAATGGTGGTTTTTTAATACGCTCCAGGTCGAGCCTTTAGCCGAAGTATGCCATCCTTCAAGGGGGAGATCGCCTGGTAGACTGAGGCTGGTGATGATTTTTTCGTTGGTTGCTGGTGTTTTCCCCTGTACTGTCACAGTTTGCGAACTGGAAAATCACCATTTAAACAAGGTACATCATCGAAATACATGGGCCATAGTGAACTGCTAGTATACTGGGGGGTAGGTGATTTCTTGTAAAATAATGTTGGCCCTACAATATTGAATGTTGCGATGGTGATCCAGAAGTTTGCAAACAGTTGGTTTTGTGATATGAGCTTGTTCCAAAATCTACAATCTGGCATACCCCGATGTGTGTTGGCCATCAAACAATGGGATGAATGGTTTTTGGGAATGGATATGTTTGGACAAATCGTGACAAAGCAACAAGTCCTTAGTGGTAACCAACCAGAAATACTGGGCTTTTCCGACTGGATTTTTGTGGTAGGTACAACCAGGAATATCGGAATATCTAAGTAAATCCGCTGGTGAGGGGAAGTTGAACAAGTTTTTTCTATGTTGACAATGATATCGTTCATACCCAGCTATTTTCGCCGCTTGGAATCTCAAGAAATTGGCACCGCCTTTGGGTTGCTCAGATTTAGGGCTTCTGCTCGGTGCTGTGCCATAAATGGAGGAATAGATAAAGATACCCTCCCAAAATTAAGGTAGACCCTCAAAAAAAACATTTTTTAGTAGAAACTAATCTTCCAACCCCAATTTGAGATTGTACAATTTTTGTCAGACAATTTCTGTTTGGAATCTTATATGATCTGTGTTAGCATCAACATGGGAGCGTGCAAAAGCTTATATCAATTTGAAATGGAAATGGCCCCAAGGTCTACAAAGGAATGACTTGTCGCTGTCATGCTCAAATCCTCATTGGTGTTTCGATTGGAGCCCGTACATCCGCTGCACAGGAACTGGCTTGGGAACCTGCCGTGCAGGGCACAGATGGGTGCAGGGTGCAGGTGTTTTTGCTTTAACTTTTTCTGCCTGGGTGCATCTCAGCCTGGCTGTTGGTTTCAGATTGTTTTTCTGCGCAGTTGTTGTGTTTTTGATTGAATCCCTCTCAACTGCATGGGCTCCAAATGTTTTGTTTTACCGCGAAGTGGAAAACCTGCGAGTTCTAGGGGTCAATATGGTCAATCCGACTGTAATGTGTAATAATTACATAAAATGATTATAATATGTGTCATTTGTCATTTATGGTCGCTTTGCGGGACCACCAGCCAGCAAGCTGAAGCCCCTCCAACTCCAGCAACTGACCTGGAACTTCGTGGAGGGCCACTTTTGAAACCCAAAGGCACGGTATGGCACGGTTACAATCCCAAAGGGCTGCCCAAGCATCCCAATCTGTGAATGCAGATAGTCAAGGATAGTCAATTGTTTGATTCATTTTGTTTGTAACACTGCTTTACCAACATGATGAAGTTGGTGCAGTATGGTGCATTGTTGACTTTGGGAAACCTTGGGATCGTTTTCCATCTGCAAGTTCCGCAACACGATGGTCCCATAAAAATTGGGAACAGACAGGGCCGGGTGGTAGCTCCACACATTCAGGGAAGCCAAGAGGGCAAGGTCGAACTTGCAGCATTGCGATCTAGAAGATTATCTGGTGACATGTGCATGCATACATACCTACATACATTGCATTGCATCGCATTGCATTACATTGCATTGCGTTACATTACATACTTACATAAATACATTATATATATATTATATATATATTATATTATATATATATACCCATGCATTGAGTTTGGCAGGCTTGGGTGTGCATGTATTATCTTTAAGTGAGCCAATGAATGCTATCATTTTGGCTCAAGTGGGGTTGAACCAAATTAGCATTCATTGTTTTTCTTTCTCGGTCTGGTAAGGGGTGACCTTCCTAGACCTTGATTGTTTCCAGGGGTGACCTGGTGGGTAGCAAGGGGTGACCTTGCATGCAGCGTAAGCTCCCAGGGATTGACATCCCGGCGGCCACTGAGGCGAAGATCCTTCATGCCGCTGCTTTCCTGGAGTTCAAGAAGCACGTTGAGAGGCTGGCAAGGGAAGGGTCAGATCTGGCAGCCTACACTTGCTGGATGCATGGGGTCGAAGTTTGTCACTCCCCCTATGTTATGGCCACAGGGACCGATTCTGACCTGTTTCCCCCTTTGCCCAAGATGCCCTGTTGCGTGGAGAACTGCGAACGCTGCGCAGCCCACTTTAGAGGTTCAAGTTCCCCTGGCTCGGGCTTTGCAACAGCCGAGGCGTCGTGTTGCCGCCAGATGTGGCTCCCAACGAAGCTTAGGACTATACTACAGGCATCAGGAGAAGATGGACCTGCTGTTGTTGGTGGCGGCCTACACCAACTTTACGACAGGCAGCCGACTTGGTGCCACAGGAGCTCTATGCCTTGCAGCTCAGGTGCTCAGCGGGTGACGCTGGGCAGCTGTGCATGAGTGAACTCTTCGACCAATGGCGAACCTGGCTGGCTTGCATCGGCAGTGGCCAATTTTGTGGAGCCGCGATCTTACCCGACTGCTCCCAGGGGGCGACCCTGGCCAGCCTGGGGGCAAGCAGGAGCTCGAGCTCATCGGGCGCTCTGCAGCTAATTGGCGCTCGCATTTTGCAGTTGGGGACGGCCTGCACTGACTGCGGTGATCCCACAAGGCGCGTCTGCTGGGCATGCTGCGTGGGATTGTGTAGCACCTGCTTCACTTGGAGGCAGCCCTGTGGGCATTGTGGAGAGCGTCGGAAGATGCTTTCAGACTATGGCAGCCTGCTGAAACCCACATCGCCCAGTTGGAGCTCTCTATGGTGTTGTATGCCTTGGTCGACGAGCCCAGGGTTACTGGGAGTACGTTCAGAGCAAGAGCAACTGGGCCGATAACATCAGTAGACTAGGTGTCAATGATCCTTCGTGGCGCTGCCATGGATTCAATTTTTATTCGTCGTACCTTCCCACTATCCTTTTCCAGCTGCCTTTCGCAGCAGTCATCCTCACCTTTGAATTCCTTTAGTGCTTTGGGAGTTTTAGTGCGCTGGGTGATACCTGCAAGAGCAGGTTCCAACCTGGGGTGACCAGGTAGCTGACTAGTGGTGAAACTGGTCTGGGGACCCAAAGCAAACCTGAGGATTGCAGGTGAAACTGACTTACACTGGCAGAGCTGGGTAAAAAGGGATGCGAGTGTCCGTGCGGTACGGAGTTCATATGTCACTTTGAGATGTACCCATGCATTGAGTTTGGCAGGCTTGTGTGTGTGTGCATGTATCATCGGGTTAAGTGAGCCAATGAATGCTATCATTTTGGCTCAAGTGGAGTTAAACCAAAATAGCATTCATTGTTTTTCTTTCCCCACCCACCCAACCCTAAGAGCCGACCTCCCGTGGAGATGTCCGCCTAGGTAAGGGTGCCTGCTTGGCAGGCGAGCACATAGCCTCTTTTTGGGGACACTCTCTTGGGGTGACCAAGAGAGTGCTAGCCCCCCTTAGGTTAAGGGATGGGTGATACCTGCAAGAGCAGGCTCCAACCTGGGGTGACCAGGTAGCTGACCAGTTGTGAAATTGCTCTGGGGCTATGTACGTGTCACACAGTGACGACCCAAAGCAAACCTGAGGATTGCAGGTGAAACTGACTTACACTGGCAGAGCTGGGTAAAAAGGGATGCGAGTGTCAGTGCGGTACGGAGTTCATATGTCACTTTGAGATGTATATATATATATCATGTACATATTCATGTACATATACATTTACATTTGCATATACATATACATATACAGTATTTACATATACATATGCATGCACATATGCACGTTCATATTGATGTTTCAGGATCCTGTTTCTAAATGTTAATGTCACGGGGCTAGCCGCATCGACAGAAATTGCAGATGGCTGGTGAACCAAAGCTGGTGCCGAGAAACGCCCCACGTGGCGCGCTGTTCGAAGCTACAAGCACCTGGCAAACTAATCAGGCAAAAGAAATTCTCATTTATGATCATTTATGTAACTTGATGATGTTCCCACAAAAACACGGAAAAACATCGGATTACTGTATATTGTTCTATTCTTTCGATGTATATTGCTTGGGATTCTCCAGAGTTTGGAAAAAGGAGGAAGCTGATCAACAGGTATCAACCACATGGAACTTCGCACCAGGAAGCCCAGGGAGCCTCACAACCCAAAATCTGCCAAGCAGTCGCTTGGGTTGTGAGGCTCGGGAACGCGCAGCGATGGCGGAAATTTCGGAAAGCCATCCTGACTGGTTGGTGGTTTCCAGCACTGAGCAGAGTCCAGTAGATTTGCAGGTCAAGGATTTCACTGCCAACCAGCTGGTTTGGTGCCCTTGGACCTATCCGATTGGGCGCAACTTGACTCAAACCATTGTGCCACAGCTGATGGGCTGGCAATGGTTGGGCAAATTAGAGAAGCAGGACACGGAAAGCCCGCAGCACGTCGTCCTCAGCCGAAGTGGAGGTGGCTGGCACCACTTACTTTGGAGAGTGACCTCGTAGTTTTGTTCATATCTTGTTGAAGGGATTGACCCCTTGGATTTCATGGTGATGAATCTGCAACGGCTCACAGTTGGAATTGGGGACCGATTTGATGGGGTTCATCTCACCTGAAAGTGCCGAAAGGATCCACGAGGTAGAATTACCATGTTCAAAAGTTAGATTAGATTTCCATGTTGGTGGATGTTCATAGCTGCATGACAGTTGGAATTTCTTCTGGCCAACATCAGGATTCCCAGAAGCTATGGGATGACCATAGCTGCGAGGTTCCTGTCCTGCAGAATAGCTGCGACAACAAGCAGTCATGGAAGACCTCAACCACTCCGTGACGTGGAACGCCACCAGTTGGTTCATGTAGGTGCTATATCTTATTTGAATGGCGGTTTCATTCATGTGCGTTATCATCATATATTCCCTCAACCCGTTTAAATTATATAAGATTATTCAAAATAGTTTTCAGAAGCAATGAAACCACTACACCTCCTAGCCCATTCGTCACATACAAGTCATTTGGCGTGCCAAAAAGAGACTGCATTCACGACCGGCCAAGACGTTTGCAGATTGATGGCACGGATCCCAACCGACCTGATTTGCAGCTTCCATTAGCTGATTTTTTTTGAGCTCCCCACTGGGAATTTCACGCTTGTAGTATGTTGTATTTCACGATGGATATAGGTGGGTGTAGTATCAGGATGTATCAGATGACAAGCATGCATGTTTTCATCATGTGTTTGCCTGATTTGCCTGTGTTTCTATGTGTTCGCCTGTTTGTCTATCTGTATTTCCTCCATCGTGGCAAAATGTTGTAAATCCCTCTAAAGGCTAGCTGCATCCGATTTGACTAGCCCTGGCTATTTGGGGAGAATACCATGTACTTATTTTTCCCATGTATGTTCTTTTGGAATATCGCCAAATTCGACCAATGGCAAGGTGCATAAATAATGTCACGAACCCGTTTTTTACCGGCAAAGAGACTTCTCATCCCATCTCATCCTGCATTGGCCAACCCAAGCTGTTTCTTTGGGGTGGGTCAGCAGTTGGCTCAAGAGACAGCCACAGCCCGGCTTCACAAGACGGCCGCGCGTAGAGCCAGGCTGTGGGATCCCGCAGGGTACCACCTGGGTTACTTCATGGAATCGCAAGCGGGGCAAGAAAAATGTTGGAGCACCAGAATGAGTTGGATATGATATGCCTTCAAAGAAAAGATACCCAGACCCTCCAAGCACCTAGGCGATATTTCGCCATTGGCTATTGGCATTTTCATAGCCATTGGCTGACCAGGACTTGGATTACGTCATGGCGTCCTTCGGGTTGGCCGGCGCCTCAGGGAAGCCTTTTGGGAAGCCACGGAAGCTGGGAACCCAAGGGCTTCGATTCGGGGTTCAAGTTACCATGTTAATTGAATGTCTTTGAAATCAGGTACTTTCTTATAAAATCTTATAAACAACAAGATCAGCATATATCAACATCATGTCACATAGAAAATTGTGGAAAGTGATATATATATATTGTCACTTGCAGACGGTGGATGTTCCATTGCCTTGTGTGCATTGTTTCGATTGCCAAAAAGTACCCTTGCTGGTTGATGGTTTCGTTCATTTCCCTTGGATGTCCGACTGCGTGTTAAAGTGGCTTGGATGTTTGTTCCAAGGTTCCGTTTGTGCATGGGATGACCAAAGGATCACCGAAGTCATTCTTGTATCTCCATGTTTTCGATGTTGTCTCTAAGTGACTGATGGACCCATATGTTTCTAACTGGCACATCTGAAAACCATAAAGGGCCGGTGCCATCGCTACATGTCTGCGGATGTCATTTCCACGCGGCAGCTTTTTGTGCCACGATTTGGACAATCTTTGGATCTGAGAGGTGCCCCATTTTTGGCCAAACCTACCCGGCCTGGGAAACATACAAAAAGCTATAGAAAATGGCCCATATATAGTTGATTTAGCTATTAAAGATGGTGATTTTCCATAGCTATGTTAAATTACCAGATGGTATTTGTGCTTCAAAGGGTTTCTATTTGAAAAGCACGGGCCCTTTTTCCCAGCCATGATAGCTTCAGTTCACCATGGGGCGACAGATCCTTTGCACCGATGAGAAACCATGAGAAACCGATATGTAAACCAGATTTTGACGGGATGAATGATCCCCACAAATGATCACAAATGCCACTCATGTTCGTAGAAGCAATGTCATGAACGGCCCATATTTGGATGGTTTATACCACCCCTGTATGGGGAATTGGGGATGGTTTTCTATTACTTTACTAGCATTATTGCGTGGCATCGAACATTAGCATGCAATGTCCCAACAACCAGGTGGCGAATGATCCCGGGAAAGAGGAAAGCGAATGGCACGAGACCTACCGAGTCCTTTCCTTACTCGCAGCCGCGCCGGGATTTGAACAAAGTCGGCTGGAGGGGTCACTGGTCCAACTGCGTTTTGCCACCAACCTGGATTTTATTTTTGTTGGGACTGGTTTGGGGGCGTTCCGATCCACTTCGATGAGAGCTCCAAGCCTGATCCAATTGCCTTTGGGTGGGACCGCCACAGGTTAGAGTTTGAGATAGTTTGAGTTTTATGAAATATGATATTGACATATATTGACATTATATTGACATATATTGACTTTATGGTTTCAATTCTTATCTCCCATGTTCGTTGAAGTTTTGGGAACTGGAACTGGGTTCACCTCCAGGATTTCGTGAAGAACATGTACCGCACATCCTACAACGATATGGCGCGCAACCAGGAGGCCGGATGACATCCGGATGGCATCCTGTTTCTTGCAGCTCCTAACATGGTGGATATGTCGAAACAGTGGTAACTTGCAATCCAATGGTCCAAAAAAAACAGAGGAAAAGGGGGGGGCTATCCAGATGTTGCCATGTTTTATTTATATTTATCCATATTTGTCCAGTGTACAAAATTATATAAGAGGGTAACATGTAACATGGCTAGTGCCCGCATAGAATTTCCAGGGCGTGCGTCGAAGTACTCCATCATGTTTTGTTTGGTTGGAACAGGGGATTGTCATTTGATTTGCGCTTCAAATATCGTGTCAGTCTCATGCCTCATCTAGATTCATTTAGGAGTTTAGCTGAGTGACCCACACATGATACATTAATGTACATTATGTATTGACTCATTGACCTTTTAGTATGTTCCTGCCCGTTGACCGTGCGATCCAAGTCGCATGGGCGATCATTTGTTTGACCGAGATGGACAAGACACCTTACAAAGTTTTCCCCCCGATCGGATACCAATTTTCAGATTTTTGTCCAAAGCATTCCAAAAGGGTGGATCATAACTTGTGGAGTTTTCTTTGTATGTCTTTATTTGTTCAGATTCTGAAAAGATCTTTGGTTGGAAGCGTCAAACCATCACGTTCGCAGATTGCACTGCAGGTGCACGTCAAAAGCGATATGCCGTCCGGTTTCGGAGGTTAGGACATTGGGAATTTGGGATGCTGACCTGCGAAAAAGGGATGAACTAATCATCTATTTATCCTTGTGGAAGGGGATGGGTATGACTCTTGCAAAACAGAACCACCTAATATGGAATGTAATGGGAATCTAATGGGAATGTAATGGGAATGTACTGGGAATATAGCCATAAGCTCTGGCTGATGATTTCAAGTAATGTTTTAGGTCTAGACATGTTTCAAGCTTTTCTTTGCATCCCAACGAAGTAACCGATTTTTGGGAGTGACGCAACCACCGCATCAGCGGAGGTCATGTGCCATCGGTGCGCCACGACATCCTCTTCCGCAACACTGCGTCGGGGGAGCCCGAGGGCCACGTGATGTGAAGAATGTGGAACCAACCGACATGGATATCTTAGCATATCTTGGCTACAAAAGCAAGTTTTCATCATACAATTACCAAGGGAAACAGGTAGAATCTTTCCCCATTCCGCCAATCTTCAATTTCACTGGATGGGCTGTGAAAGATGAATCTCAAACCCAGGGTCCCAGAGGATTTTCCCCGTGTCCCACGTCAATCAACCACAAAGTGAGCTAATTAGCCAAGTGGACGACAAAGTGCCTAGGAAAGTTCTTGCACGTGCCATCAGTGAAGGCCATCCCAACAGTGGCCCTTAATAGCTCCATATAGATGTCAAATTGTGTTTATAACCCGTAGTATCACCAAATTCCATGGTTTTGAAAAATGCTTAACACCATAAAATGGTCATTAAATTACCATGCTGTCCAATGGGCACAGCACCCGATTTTCAGACATTATGATGGCAATTCATTTTGGGAAAAATCCCCATAGTTCTTAGTCGCGCTGACGATATCTTCATATGTCCTATTCCAGCAGGCGGACAGCAATCCCATGTCAGTAGATGTCAGTGGTGATGTCGCAGTGACTGGGCTCTCAGGTATAAAAATTGCACGTCTCTCGTGAAAACCCATTTGATGTTGGCTTAAATCAACATGTTTTCCATGCGCTACAGCTCTTATTTTGGCCCAGGATCACCCAGTGGTTTCCCGTTGACAGATGATGAAGTTTAGATGCCAGGATCCCCCAGTTTAGGACATCCCAATTTGATGTTGGCAATGTCACCATCAAACCCACCAGTTTGAGCACCCGTCATTTCACCAAGGTTCGATCGAGCACAAGAGGCACTGCGCACTGATCCCAACCGCGGCTTGGCCACGGGCGGGTTCTATGGGTTGTCCGGATGACACCTTGGGAGATTTTCCAAGTAATGGATGATCTTGGGGATATATCAACCATAATAGGGATATAATGGGGATTTTATGGAAAATACCCTCTGGTAAACGTTTACATAACTATGGAAATCACCATTTTTAATGGATAAATCAACTATTTCTATGGCCATTTTCAATAGCTTTTTGTATGTTTACCAGAGGGTAGAACAAGTTGGATTCTGGGACCTTTCACGTAGGTTGGAAATGGTTGGATTCAGAACTGGTTTTGACTATACAATCCAATGGCGATGGCACACATTCAAAATAGGATATAGTAATACTGAGTCAGAACTATAAGGCTGTAGCTGAGCTTGGTATAGCTAGCACAAAATTACAATATGATTTTAACCATTGCGAGTATCATGGTAGGATCAGCTTGGACGCTTTTCCATCTAATGATCTCAAATTTGAAAGTGTCAATCTACCTTCTTCCTTACGTTTTTTTGCAGCATTCCAAGTATCTTTGCCGGTCACAACTCACATGGGATAGTACCACGCAACGCAGGCTGCGACCGAGCCCTGTCAAGAATGTGTCCATTGCAGGTCCCAAAAAGGTCCCCTTGAATGGTTCACACAGCTGTCGTGTTTAGAAGTCCCTTGCAGAGGGTTTTTCTTACCGCATGTGGATATGCTGTCAAAAGGACAACTTTCTTACAACCTGAGTTTGATTTCCTCATGGGCCATCATGGGCCATCATGATCCTTTTTGCCGATCACATCTCTTTCCAAACAACTCTTTCCATCTGTGATTTGCAGCTGTTCACCCGATTATCCAAGGTGATGCACGACCTTCCTTCGAGGCCCGGCGGTTGAGAGATCGAATCTTTATGAATCTCGAAGGTATCCTAGTGTCCACCACAATCCCAAAGAAGGCATGGGATTGTCCAAGTACAAATTGTCCAGAGATAGTTTTTGATGTTGAATTTTGAAAAGGGGCGCTTTCTCTCTATGCAGTATTTTTTTTCGTTTGTTTCTATCCCTTGGAAACATCTCCGGGGTCACCCACATGAACCCACTAGATAGGGTAAAAACTTTCATCCTCATAGCAGGTGAGCACTGATCAGCTGAAACCCAAAATGTCTACCCTCTGGTAATCAAACGTGGCTGGCTGGAAAGTCCTCCAATTCTAGATGATTTTCCCAGCTACAAACCTTTATTGATCCGGGATTTTCCAGTGCCACGTCCCTTTTTCATGCTCAACTACCGCTGTGGCTTCAAGATGCCACAATGCTTTCTATTGAGACCCACAGTTTATTCATCCTTAATTAAAACCCCTTATAATTGACAACTATTGACAATCAACCTATACCCTAATCTTTGCTAGTTAATTTCCAATGTATATTAACTGAATGCCTTTTTCTTAATCTCCTCATGTTTGTTGGTTGAATTCTCCATCTTCACTGGTTTTTTCTCACAGCTCCGTATCGGAGAGGACCACATTGCGGGCATCCCCACCACGCCGCTGCCACGTGGCGCACGCAAACCACCAAGCTATGGGGTGGTTCCACATGATGCTTGGCGAGAAGAAGGGCTGAGTTATGAAGACATGAAGAAAATGTGTGGGTTTGTTTTTGGTGATGATTATACATGACCTATGGTGATTATCAATGGGATAACGATTTCTGATGATTTCTGGTTCTAAATGATGTCTGGTCATAAAAGTTTTATGGTGAAATTATTTGTGGGATCTGTTTACCCCTTTAATTTTGTTTTGTCGAATCTTGTGTGCATATGTTTTCCCTGGCCTCTGTAAGAATATTCTGGTGCTATTTCCGGGAATAATTCTTAATTAACGATTTTTGGGATGATTGTGATAACTTCAATAATTGGTTGGATGATGATTGTTTATTGGTATTAATGATGACTTATGGTGACTACAGATGGAATTATACAACCAGTAATTTGGGATTGTTTCTGAATATCTATGATAAAATATGGAGGTCTATGAGCCTATTGGGGGCTCATGGAAGTTGATGGATTTGTTCATCTGGGTCTGTCTGAAAATGCGGTTGCTTCCAAGTTAATTAGGGCCATGAAATACTGAGCAGAGGATTTAAGGGTACCTCCTCGGACAGATCTAGTTTGTGTGGATGGTAGTTGCAGACGTATGTGTTAGTTCTTGAAGCCCATTCGTGATGATCCCAGCTGGCCAACATGAACTGCTGGGGTGTTGATTGTCACATACGCGGATTCTGGGACTGAGTTTGTACTCCGTTGGCACAAGATCCCCGAGCTTGTTGCCAGCTTAGGTGATCCGAGAGTATTGTCCTTCGTTTCCCAAATCATTTTGTACTCTAATGTCCACCTGAATTTGTTTGAAAATAAGGTATCCCAAGATTTGGTGCTTCATAATCTTCCATAGCGTATACCCCGGTTTCAGAGACACCCAGACTCTGCAGGTCACCTTCAAGGCCGGCCGTCTCTGCTTCGCTTGTCGCCAAGGACGGAACGACCACCATGTTGAAGCCTCCGTGGGGCGTGATCACCACCCGCAACTTCCCTCTGAGTCCGGGACCCCGGGACACCGGTGGCAGTGGAGAATAGGTAAGCGGCAAGAACCAAGAGACATGGCAGATTTTTGTGGGGACCCTTCCCTTTGGTCATCACCACTTAATATCCATTTAGACCAGTGTTGGAGGGAGGCCTTTGAGGACATAGATGCCATCTATTATGGAACTGACATGAGTTTGAGATAGTTTGAGATAGTTTGAGTTTGTACGGGGGGTTGCCATTTTTTATATATGCCACTGTTCATTGAGAAAATGAACTTTAAACCAGAGGATTTTGAGAAATCCTATCTTCAGGCGGCACTGAAATCATGACTGAATGTTCATCATTGTGAATCATTGTGGGAGGGCGCCCCTTGTGCCTAAGGAATCCGGAAACTTATCTCGCCACCAGTCAGGATCTTTCCATGCGGGCCCCTGATTTCAAGTGATTTTTGTTGGCCTTGGTGCTGGTCCCAAATTCCGTGCAGAAATTCCAGGTTGATAATGGTAATAATCATAACCGAAACCAATCCGGAATTTTATGATGATCTCGCTCAATCCCTCCATATGTTCTATGATTGTATGTTCCCATGTCTTGATTCTTCCATGTTCTGATGCAAAACTTCGACTCACGGCTCGTTTCCGCTATAGGGAGCATGTTTTCTATCCTACACTGATGGGTTCAAAGCACCAAAAAATGGAAAGTCTCAGAAACTGGTCGCTGGTTTGGAACATTTTTTATTTTCCATAATATATGGGATAATCCTTCCATAATATATGGAGTATATGGTTAAGTTATATATATATTAATATATGGGGTGTCATCCTTCCCATTGACGAACTCCATCATTTTTCAAGATGGTTATTGCACCACCAACCAGATGAACTTCTCATATTTTCTCCAGAATTTCAATGAATTTCTAGGCCATCGCTGCCCACCCCCAACCATGGTCCGGAGCTTAGCACCTCCAGTGGGAAATCTGGGATGACTTATGGTTGGTCAGTGATCATGCCATTCCCAAGAAGAACGTGGTTTCATGTGGTTTCCTTTTCTTGCGTTTTCTTGGCCCCTTTTTTCTTATATATATAGATATAGATATAGATATAGATATAGGTATATATATATATATATGTGTGTGTGCGTGTGTATCTAGATGTATTTATTTGGGGGGTTATCGTTTGCAGGAGTAAGTCATCGAATTTCAGTGGGCTTTGTCCAATGTCACAACGCCAGTGGGATGTCACAACTGCTGGCGTATATGCACACAATATACTCAGCGTAATGTTTACACATAAATTCGGTAAATGCCCAGCATTTGTATAGATATATAGATAGATAGATCGATAGATAGATCGATTGATCGATCGATAGATCGATAGGTAGGGAGATAGGGAGATAGGGTAGATCAAGGATGCTGCCATGATTGCCGGCCACAGTTGGGATGCAAAAAAGAAGCACAAGAGGACCGAATTGGAACAACAGAATTGGAACGTCAAACGGTCAATTGTTCTCCCAGAAATGGCCAGGGTTGCCCGACCTCCAGGCGATAAATTTCACCAGTATTTACACCAAATGCTACTTCCAGACTAAGACTGCAAACTTGTTTGGTCCAGATTTTCCCATGTATTGCTGCTTATTTTCCAGTGACTTAAGGCAATGGGAAACCTTTAATTAACATATGGGTTTCAGCATCTTATCAGGATTGTAGATTTCCCAGCCAGCCATGTTTGTTTACCAAAAGTTGTCCAAAACTTCTTCCTGGTAATATGTCATTCCCAATTTTGACCACAGGTTCTTCTAGTAGATGTATTTTTGCCCTGCTGAATTCCTATGTGTTGCGGGACATTCCTATTTCTTGCCCGATCCACACGTCTTGCACACTCATTTTGCTGGCTGAATCACCATTGCTGAAATCTTTGGGTCATCCAGGCTGGCCGTTCACCTGTCAGGCTGAGGGCACATCACGTCTGTCCACAGTGCGATAGCCCAGTGACACCCTGTGCCATGAGTACCAGGTGGTTCTGGGATACATGAACCTAGCCGACCCGTCGCCCTGTAAATGGTCCGATCTGCGGTTTATTTGCGCCAGCTTTATGATTTTCCAACAAATCAGGGAGCCACATGCTGGCCCCAATTTTGGTGCATGTGAACCATCTCTCCAAGTCGTGCATATGCCACATCCATGATATTCACCCCACAATGATTGGAGCAAGAGCCCTTTGTTTCCTTGCCATTTGGCAAATTGTCCATTTTAAGAGGTTTTAAATATGACATAAGCTTGGACGGTTTTTGGACATGACTGTCCCAATGCGGGGGCGACGTCTATATTTTCAGTGGGACACTTCACCGCCACTCCTCTCAGCAAACAGTCCCAGGAACGCTTCAATCGAACCACTCCAGGCAGGGATTTTCGATGATCCTAGGTCTTCGGCATACAAGTTTCATCGGGAAATAAACATTTATTGAATCTCCATTGGTTAAACTTGCCAGGCGTGACACAATTGACGGCAATGATCGAAACACCGATTCTGTTTTAACCATGCAGGCTACACAACATCAATCCACGAATGTATCACGTCCGTTGAATCCTCGTTGTTTATTGGTGATATGCCCATGGCATCCCGTTCTTGACCTATGCCTGAGGTGGTTTCGGCAACTTTGGAACTCCCCGTTGAAGGCATGGCGTGCGATTGCAGGACTGGGGAGGCTTGGGCGGGAATTATCAGGATGAAATAAGGCACATCTATAGACAGATGTGGTAGCCGCGGGGCCCATCATTGCTGGTAGAGCTCTAAAAGGCAAATCAGAACACCCAGCTACTGCAAATTTCAGGAGCTGGGGTGAACATGATATCATGATTTCTAGGGACCTCATCGTTCAGTCAGTCCTGAGTTTGTGGGGGGCTAAGGCTGCTCCGGTCAAATCGGTAAAGCCCATGCACATGCTGAGATCCACCATATATTTGCCGTTTCGAAGGCTTTTCATTACTGGGCGCAGTCCCACTTGACCACGGGCAAAAGTAGCCAAGTATTTGACAGTATGTGTGTCAATTTCTTAGATGGTTTCCAACAATCTTCAGTTGTGTTGATGTCAGATCTCAATAGTCCATATGACTTGACTGCCCCCTGGCGTCAATCTATGGCCACATCAGCTTGCAGCTGTTCTGCCGCAGGATCGTAAGAAAGTGAGCCACAAAGGCCAAGTGTCACTGCCAGGCGAGGCCGGTTGGATGGACCAACAGACGTTGTTAGTTAGTTTGTCAGGCCCTCTCATGTTTCCAGTCAAAATCTTGTTGAGCGCAATTTTTCCATATCCAAGCCAATGGAATCTGCAGCCGGTATTTTCTGGTGACCTGAAGCGGAGAAAAAACGCAAATTCCGACCTGTTGTCGCGAGCAATCTTCAGATTGAGTCATGCTTCCTACGAAATCCGTCCTGTTGGCAGATTTGCTGGGTGGTCGTTGAAGTGAGTGGTGCTGGTGAAGTCATTGAATGGCTTTGAGGGAAAATGCTTGATGGAAAGATTTTGGACATATCAGGACCAAACAGACATACTCTGTGAAGCAACATCCGAAATCCTTCCCTGTAGATTTTCTCTTGAATCATCCAATTGATAAAGTCGTTTTTCCAGGAACATCCTGAAGATTCACCTTCACTTGCCGTGTTTTGACCTGTTGCGTCCTCAGATACTGCGCCACATACCCCGGGTCGACTGGAAACGAGTTGTTTCTACTCAGGTCAATCAGGTTAACAGGGGGGCAGGTTCCAAACGACATAGATGTTAGCATCTGGTTATGACTAACATAGCTATGGAAAATCTATGATAAATGGAGGTTTTAATGGGAAAATCATCTGTAAATTGGCCATTTTCCATAGCTATGTTAAATAACCAGAGGGTAGCTCCTGAAGCATTTTTTCTGCAGGTGACAGACGGTGAAAAAGGACATTGTTTTAACAAGTGCGGCATTTCAGTTTCAAGAAGTTTTGTGCGGAGTTCCGTTCTGAGGCGGAAATTGCAGATATGATCGAATTGGAGATCAATTCGAGAAAGTTAAACTGTGTATGATAAACTTCAGATTCACGATGCGCACGGCTTTTGTAAACAGGAAGGCAATTAATTAATCCTCGCCTTTGTTCGTCACTGAATCAACTGAATTTTGTTCAAATCACTGAATCAACTGTTCGCTATCAATTTGCAGATGACAACGCCAGGAATTTCTGCTCCATGCCAAGCGTATCGCGAAATTGTACCCCACCTTGGGGTCTTTGGCATCTTCGTTTCCTGAAGCTCGGTACAGGTCGGTTCGATGCTAGGGCTCTGTCTGCCATGGTCCGGAATGCGAGTCGCTCTCGCTTTCCGATGTCAGTGACTGCAATCATTTGTCGTAACCATTCGTGAAGTGTGCCAAACATTTGTTGCATATTGTTGCAGTGTGTAAACCCTTTCTCATTAATTCGACATCATCATATAAAGATAACCTCCCTCACTAATACGTGTTCACCTCGGATACCAAACTATCGATATTTATATTAAATATTTATTGACTTATTTTAAGATATTAAGATTAATATTAAATTAAAATTGAAATTACCATATATATATATATATATTACAATTTTTCAAAATATTGTAATACATATATATAATTTATATTATATTATATTATATTATATTTTATTAAATTATATATATTATATTATGGTATATTATAATATATGATATCATATTATATTATATTATATTATATTATTTTATTTTATATTATATTATAGTATATTATATTATATTATATTATATTATATTATATTATATGTTATTGTATTATATTTTATTATATTTTATTATAGCTTATTATATTATATTTTGTTTTATTATATTTTATTATAGTTTATTATATTATATTATATTTTATTTTATTTTATTTTATTTTCTTATATTATATGATATTTTATTATATTTTATTATAGCTTATTATATTATATTTTATTTTATTATGTTATATTAAAAGTAAAATAAAGTAGAAAATAAAGTAGAAATTTATATATTATTTTCACATAAATATATAATAGATCTAATTTTCTGTATTGATTTTTTAATGTTCAAATTAAATATATATATATATTATATAAAATGTAAGATGGGTTTTTCTATTGTTTTACACATTGAAATTGGATGGCTAATTTGTCTGGGATTGTTTTCCCATTTTTTTGCATTCTAATCCGCCCTGTGGTGAAGGAAGGAAGGAAGGAAGCCGAAGAAGGAAGCCGAAGGAAGCCGAGGAAGGAAGCCGAAGGAAGCCGAGGAAGGAAGCCGAAGGAAGCCGAGGAAGGAAGCCGAAGGAAGCCGAGGAAGGAAGCCGAGGAAGGAAGCCGAAGGCCCAAGGAAGTGAAAGGAAGCCAAAGGAAGCCGAGGAAGGAAGCCGAAGGCCCAAGGAAGTGAAAGGAAGCCACAGGAAACCAGAGGAAACCAGAGGAAGGAAGAGGAAGGAAGGAATAATGCTTATTTATACAAATCCTAAGCCAATAAATAAATTTAAATTATTTATAAATAATATTTTAATTATAATTAAATAACCCTTAAATTAACCTTAAATAATTTTTAAATTAATTTGAAATATATTTAAATATACCAAATAATTCCTAAATTAATTTTAAATAAATATAAAGTAACAAATAATTTAACAAATAATAATTTATATAGATTTATTTATATATATATATACATATTTAATGTAATTTCTATATTTATATTTTATATATATAAAAATAGGGTGAAGGCTGGGGGTTTTTCGGAAGCTAATTATATTTTATTTGTATGGATATGGAAAATGTTGATTTTACATTGTATTTTACAGTGTTTTATGTTTTTCTCTGAAAGTGTTTGATTAGCTAAAAATTTAATGTTGGCGCGGATAAATTTGACGTTATTTATTCGCTTAGAAAAATGATAAATTTTCATCTTCTATGGAAGACAAAAAATGTGTGCAATATTCTAATTATTGGAATTGCGGTTTTATTTTTTGGTCGTTTTAATAATAACTAGAAAATATTATAATTTACTGGAGAATTATGGATGAAATAAATATCACACCTTTTTTATCTTTACGTTTAGAAAGGCTTTTTGAAATAATTATTTGTAGCGAGATTAACAAAAATACTTACAATGTAACAATATCGTCAACGAAACAACATCCTCAAGGTTTCCACAACTCTGAATCCAACAACTCTGAATCCAACGCGCTCCACATGACGTTATTACACCCCCCCGCCCCCCCCACCCCCCTTCTGTAAACAACAACGATACTTGTAACGTAACAACATCTTCAACGAAGCAATATCCTCAAGATTTCCACAACTCTCAATGCAACGCATTCCACATGACGTTATTACACCCCCCCACCCCTCATCTCTATGCCATAACGACGTTTGTAGTATAGGCTCAAAACTGAGGGTTCTTGGAAGCTCCCGGGAACCCCCAGCCTTGAGCCTAAAAATATATATATACTTAATTTGGGCATTGTACAATTGAAAATTTCCCGAATCCTCGCTGGACCTGCTGCCATGAAGCTAGCAGGGCGGCAATACCGCAGCACAGCTGGTCAGGCACATAACCATTGGGAAAATCTTACAAAAATACGATCCTATATTATTAATTTACCATAAATAAAATAATTGTTTAAACCCCAAATAAACCCTAATCTAATTCTAAATATATCCTAAATTAATCTTAAATAAAATTTATTTTAACCTTTTAACAAACCTAAACCCAACCATAAATATATTTTAAACTAATCTCTAATAATTACTAAATAAATCCTAAATAAACCCTAAATTAATTTAAATGAATTTTAAACCAACTTTTAAAAAAGAAAACAGGACATTATGAGAACATATGTTTTAATTATTTGTTCTCCAAATTATAATTATATTAAAATTTAAATTACGGATAAAATTGTATTCATATCCAAATACTATTACAATATTTCTTTAATATAATTTCTGCAGAATATACTAGATAATTTCAAAATAATTACAACATCCCCAAGCCTGCCAACAAATGCAGTATTCAAAACAAACATACCCTTCTGAATAAGAATAATTTGCCTTTGGGGCAATGCCGTGTATTTTTGCAGGGGCAATATCCAAACAAAATATAAAATATTCCTTGAAAAGTTGTACTATGCCCTCTGAAGGAGTGCAGTGTATTTCCAGATGTCTTACCCTCCTTTCAAAAGAGCAGTACCCCTTTTAGAAAAACCAATATTTCTGCATATTATATGCAGTATTATTGACATAGAGCATCCCTTTCAAAAGTGTAACATACTTGAAATTGAGAGCATTATTAAACAAAGTTGTTTTTTTCCATTTCTTGCCACTGAACAACAGAATATTGTCCTGTATGGCAAAAAAATATTCCTGTGAAGAAATGACATTCTTGAATAATTGGATTATTTTTATTTGACATGTGTACCCCTTGATCAGATCAACCCAATCTTTATTTAGATAATTCTTCCTTAAAGAAATCCGCCCGCACCGAAGGTGCTGGGGCGTGATCGTCCGGATGGCACTCGTAAAAGGTTACAGGTTTACCTGCGGGGTGGGGGGGATTTTTCGGCCAAAACCTCCTGTTTTTGATAGGTCGTGACGCTCGCCTTCAAAAAACACTGTAAAAAACAGTACGGAAGACACCTGTTCGTGAACGCTCCCGTCCAAAATCGGCA
>Ga0126342_10005229_pt1 | contig 22554 bp, 20 predicted proteins | sample Cyp1metagenome_FD_92528 | JGI IMG/M metagenome (GOLD analysis project Ga0126342, IMG submission 92528) | Coral microbial communities from Lord Howe Island, Old Settlement Bay, Australia - Cyphastrea 1 metagenome | ecosystem: Host-associated > Invertebrates > Cnidaria > Coral ...
AGTGAGTGAGAGTGAGTGATGGAGGGAGGGAGGGAGGACGGGAAGGAAGGAAGGAGGACGAGGAGGAGGAGGAGCGGATACAGAACTAAAAACAAAAACCCCACACGTCAATGTGGGGAATTACATACAAAAACTATACACATTTATATACATATATCATTTATAATATATATATATATATATCCATGATATACATTACATAACCCCTTCATTTATCATCACATGTTGGAACCAAGGCGCCGCCAGGAAGCCATATCGCCGCTTGGGGTCCGCATCAAAGAACCAGCCGCCACGGTCGCCGTCCGTGGTGAACACGAACCTCGGACGGAACGGTCGGTTTGAAATTGCCATGATTTGATGGATCTGGATCTGTTTTTCTATGTTTAATTTTTTGTCACATTTAAGATATTACGTACATATATATATATACATATATATATATATACATATATATCATATATCACATGTATGTTTTGTTTTCATATATAATTTCTACTTGTTTTTGCATAGTTAAACATGATAACATGGATCATGATGACTTCTACATGTTTTTTTTTAAGCATCTAAGTCAAATAATTCAATAGTTACTAGTTAATGACATATAAAGTACTGTAATTCCATGGGATGAATTATGATGATTTGATATGATTTATCTGGGTAAATTATAATATTTCACTAACCTGAATTAAGGCCATTTTGGGATGATTCCCCTTACTAAGTATGATTTCCAGTGAGGTCGCAGTGAGGTCGTTATAATTTACCCAGATTTATATACACATGACAATTATTGAATATCTGATGAATATCATTTATGATTCACAATCCACGTTGGTCACTGCATAATTCAGCTGTGAGAGGCCCCCAGTCCAGGTTCTAGCTTTATTCTCTGGGTTCCTCATCTAAGAGGCACAATTGAAGGCCCAAATCGATCCCTTTCCGAAGGATCAACGCATGAGAAAAATATGAAATCACTATCCTCATGCCCTGTACCTAGGATACCTAGCGACTGTTTCAATTCACATTCACTATTCCTACAATTTCCTACATACCCATTTTGGGGGGTCGATCTTTCTTTTTCTGGTCCTAGGTTGACCTATATCTGACAAGTCTCTGAGCGGTGTTGATTGGCATTTGGAAGCGTTTCCACACCTCCTGCACCACGCTACTGACAGCTACGAGTACAGACATGCTGAACGCATCGGAATTCCTCATCAATCTGATCATGCTCATTGTAAAATGCATGCCATCCATGGCCATTCATGGCCAATCTCACTCTGGATATCTCTGGATCTGTTTAAAGCTGGCGGGTGTACATCCTCTTGATCTGTCCAAGGTCCAGATTATCCAGAGCTTTGGTACCTGAAATCCTCGGAACACCCCCATTCCGCTGGTTGATCATCATTCCTCCTATTAAATGGCCAGAAATTATCACACATATCCATTGGAATCCAATGGACAACGGTGAGAAACGATGAAATGATGAAACAGATTAGAGATGATTAGAGTGACCACCACTTTTCCTGCGAAAACTTCAGGGAATTGAAATGAATTGAATCATCAAACCGAGCCGGAAGCCTGAGTAGCTTGCCAACAAAATGGATATCACAGCAACCACCTACAGGATGGTGCCCCCCAGTTATAAGTTGGTTTATAAGCCCCGGTAACTATAGTTATAAATGCCATAAACCATAGTTATTGGACTTATAAACCAACTTAGCTAACTATGGGGCACCACCTTGTACTCAACGGATTTCTTTCCCCCCAGTTTTCTGGGCTCCTGCCCTTGACTGCTGCCCTTGAAAAACTCTTCCGGTTCAAAGGTGGAGGGTTCGAAGACCAGCATCACCTCCGAGAGCTCCAGCAGTTTACTTGGATCTTGGATGATATCGTCCTGCGAAAACGTGGCAACGATCATCCAATGGGCCTGGGGTATACCCGGCCTGGTAAACATACAAAAAGCTATGGAAAATGGCCGTAGAAATAGTTGATTTACCCATAAAAAATGGTGATTTTCCATAGTTATGTTAGTTTGCCAGAGGGTAGATGATGGGGAAATCATCCAATTACTGGGGATGTTTTCTGGGATTTTGCTTCATGGTTTGATGGTGATTGAACTGATTGAACATGATGGAAGCAACAAACATTGTGGTTCAATGAGTTTAATGGGGATATGGAGATATATTGGTCGTGTAATGGGGATATATACTGGGAATATACAACCAACCATATGATATTTGTGGCCCACTGTCCAAAAGCGGGACATACCCTCCGGTAATTTAACATGGCTATTGAAAATGGCCATAGAAATAGTGGATTTTCCCATGAAAAATGGTGATTTTCAATAGCTATGTTAGTTTACCAGAGGGTAACTTAATTCCCTTCTGGCACGGCATCATTTGGTTTTGGGCCAAATGTCGTTAAACCCCCCCATGGTATCCAAAATCCCATGAGAATTTGTTGTTTTCTCCACTAATTTGTGACGACTCATTTGGCTATGAGTCAAAACCTTGTACCCCTGGTGAACATCAAAATAGCTGGTAAATGGATGTTCATCCCATTACAATTGATACTAATAGGTTTTGACCCATCCCCATTTGAGTTGCAGTGGCCCAAACCCGAAGCGAACTCAGACGATGTTCAACGGCCATCATTCCAAGCAGATCTTCGATGCCTTCTACCCAAATCGGATCAAATCGCATCACTTTAGGGTCGTCCCATGCCCAACATTCTTGGGGAAGACTAAAATAAATATAAAGAAATGCCATTAATCTGTGCATAAAAAAAATCTACCTTATCCAAATCCATCTTTTTCAATTCATCTTTCCAAATCCATGTGAATCCATCTGCATTTGGCACCTGCGAGAGATCCGACCATTTACCTGGCAGGGACGATGGTCGACTTCTGTGGCCAAGTTCATGCGAGTTCAAGGGTATAGAAGTGGAAGAAACTATAACAATGGTCATGGAAATTGTGTGAAGATATATTTATCTGTTAAACAATATCTTTCCGCTACCCTCTGGTAGTCAAACATAGCCATGGAAAATTGTTCATTTATAGATGATGTGCATATTATGCTTCAGGTTGTTCCATAGCAAACTGTTCGATTACCAAAGAATACACTCCATCAATTGGTTGATGCTTTTTCAAGCCCCTAAACAATGGGAATCATGATCCCAGTTCCATGATTCCATGACCGAACGCAAAAAAAAACATTATTTGAAACCTAGCAGGATAAATAGGGAAAAATCTTGGTCGATGAGTGTTTCTTCTACCATTCTCTTGGTGAAATCCACCATTCTGTTCGATGGAAAGGGGGTAGCCTCGGGGAATTTCACCGTTTACAACATCACCGTTTTTGAGAGCTAAGAAATGCTCATCTCATTGGTGGTATACCTACCCCCCTGAAAAATATGAAAGTCAGATTGGATCATCATCCCGACCTAACTATTGAGGAACATAAAAGCCATGTTCCAAACCACCAACCAGTAATAGTGAGTAAATCATCAAACTAAATGGGCAATGTTTAACAACTACCATCTGGTTATGACTAACATAGCCATGGAAAATCACCATTTTTAATAGGTAAACAATCTATAAATGGGCCATCTATACCATGGCTATGTTAAATAACCAGAGGCTATTGGACATTTCTTCTTCGTCCCGCCTGCGTTGATGGCCAATTGCAAGGTTTCAGGTAAGTTCAGCTGCCAGCCGACGCGTGCTCCAGACTGGCGCGATAAAACGTATGGTTTGCTGGGATTTTGTCATCGGATTTGACAAACAACAACTGGGATTTTGCCTTAACACATGGATAACTGGTTGGTGGTTGACCTACCCTTCTGAAAACTATTAGTCAGTTGGGATTACTATTCCAAATATGTGGAAACATGACAAAGGTTCCAAACCACCAACCAGATAATTTTTTGACTAATGATGAATGGATTGGTTTCAGGGAAAATCTGCAGGAAACTATTGATTTTGAAGATTTTGACATCAAATAGTGACGATTTTCCCTTAAAACAAAGTATGGGACTCAAATGTTTTGAAGCTAAGATAAATAGGTAAAGTTGTTCCCATTACGGCGTATTGGGAAATAAGGCTGCTCAAGTTTGGAAGAAGTTGGAAAGGCACATCAAACAGATTCAAAAAGAACATGCATCATGCCAGGAATGGTTCAAGGGTATTCAAGGGTATGACTATCAAATTGTTCCAACAGCGGCCCAATCACACCCGATTGCCAATTCTGGTGCTTGTGTTTTATAAGACAAACCCCCATAGCTATTCATAAACAGCTGGTAGATGTATACACAATAAATGCACATTTTATCACATGTTTATGATTTTTCATGCACAAAATGCATATGCATATCATATTGTTGTAATTACACATTGACATACCTTAGCATTCAACTTCATACCACCGACCACTCCCGGGCATTTTGCGCTGCATTCGTTTCCAATCGCGGAGGTCAAATATGTTGCACTGTTACACTCATTTAAACTCATTTATCCCTTTTGGATTAGCATTTTAGAAAAACTCCCATAGGATGGAGTGTCGAACATTGGCACCTTAAGCATGACCATAGAGACCCGAAATCGTGAAATTTGTGGCACTACCACCCCAGTGGTGTTTCCCTAGCACTCTGAAAACAAGCAAACATGTTGATTATTGATTCCCAGTTTTTTCTGGTATCCAACATCAAGCATATCAGGTATGGGGCCAAAGAAATGACATGCAGGAAATCACAAATGGGTCGAACCATTTTTTCTGGGTGGGACTACAGGTTCACCCCACGGTAATCATGTCGGCACCCACCTGCTGTGCGGGGCCTGGCTCAAGGGTTTTCATTCCCGGCGCTCATGGGGCAGATGATGAACCATGATGGACCGGGATACCCTGTTTTAGTGAGAACAAAATGCATGGATCGTGGCTATGTGCTCCCTACATGTCTGAAAATTCCGGAAGATCTGAAAGAGATCTTCTAGAAACACCACTGACGTGCAATCATTGGTCAGGCTAGAGGGATCTTCATGTCCGGAAAATCCAGTGGCCATGGCACTGGAAATTGCCCTCCAGTAAATGAACATAGACCCTGCCAAAAAAACTGGAGAGAAGCATCAAGAAAACTGATGGACAAGAAGGATGATCACCCCCTTTGTGACATATCAAATGCCCCCATATGTTCCTCCAAAAATGAATAGATCTCCGTTTTTTCAAGGGTTTCAATGGGGATATTCCCCAACATACTGTCCACTTGAGACCATCCCGGGTAGGATGGAGTGGAGCCTTCCTAGAATAGGGGTACCACAAATGTTTATATGTGTATAAATATATTTATACATGTGGAAAACATATATGCCATTCCATCCCATTATCTCCCATTACCCAATAAGTGGATGGAATTCCGCCTGTGGTCACAGCGGTGGCCTGCGGTCTTGCTGAAGCCATCAATCGTAATGACGCCGCCCTTCTCGCTGAGGCCACTGATCTCGGAGCCCACCGCCTCCTGCGCCAGCGATGTGCGTTGTTGCGGAAATGGGCATGGGTCAAAATTGATTTCCAGATGATTTAATATATATATATATATATATATGTAGTATATGTGTGGTATAGGTTTAGAAATAATAGCATTTAATTACTACGCACCTATAACTATTGGGATACCTGATTCTTGTAGATGTTTAGTATCCATATAGCTTATATATTACAACCATCTGCTTTGTTTGGGGGTACGCAATTTTGACGTATACACCGATCAGCTCCAACCATCATTAAGGTGGTGTTGAATTGAAGAAATCCTTAGAACCAAATATTTACCAACCCCTGCAAATTAAAAGAACTTTTCAAACTCATAATGATCGAGGTTGTGATGTTGTGGCTGTTCGGGGAAATCTATGTGCTTGTAGTATCACACTAAGTGTCATGTGGCTTTGTCTACTTGTAGCCACTGAATAATGAGGAAAATGTTCTTCAAAACGCTTGCATGGAACTGGATACTGTAGTTTTGCAATTTGGTATGACACTGATATATCATAGAATTCATAGAATATCATAGAATATGTATACATATCAAGACTATTACCCTCTGCGCAATAAAGCATGGATAGCTGGACAATATTTGATTTAGTTCGGTGACTTCCCCATGTGTAGATTCGCGCATGAATCATATTTGACACCAGGATCCCAAATATCCCAGTATAAAACCACCATTGTCCCGTTATAAATCATGTCTTTCTGGTTGGTAGTTTCAATACGTTTCAATCCCTCTGAAAAATATTGTCAGTTGGGATGATTATTCCCAATATATGGAAACATTGACTAATATTAACCATTATCAAACATTATCAACCATTATCAACCATTATCAACCATTATTAACCATTATTAACAATGATTAACCATTATTAACCAATTATTAACCATTATTAACCATTATCAACCATTATTAACCATGATTAACCATTATCAACCAAACCACCAGCCAGCCTTGCATCGATTCTTTCCCCTTAAATCCACTGGTGATATTTTTTTGGCTCCTCGTACTTCACTCGGCACTGTGGCAGCAGCTGAAAATCCAGACCGTTCACAAAGGTCAACGCCACCTCGTTGCCAATCTGTGACACCCCGGCAAGAAAAACCACACACTCATCTGGTTATATAGTAAGAACAAACAAAATGGACACCAATTTTACTTAGAAACCAATCTTATATATAGATATGGAGGTTTCCTGAAATGGGAGTCCCCCAAGTCATCCATTTAAATAGGATTTTCCACTATAAACCATCCAGCTATTGGGGTAACCCCCCATGTATGGAACCTCCCATATAGATATAATTTGAGTTGGAACATCACCAGGTATGGCAAGAACAAAACAAAACAGTATCTCACATAAATATAAATATGTTTACTGTATGTATATATATATATTTAAACTATATAATATAGTGCAAATTGAAGCTGAAGGGGTTCCCAGCTATGACAACTTCCCACTCCTGGTTATCTTCGTTGGCAACCCAACTGGCAGCTTCATGGACTTTGGACTCCCAGCATCGGTCAGGGAGAGCAACATGTCCAAACGCTTCTGGAAGTTTCCAATGTTGTTTGCCACCTGCCAAGGGAGTTGGGATACAATGGGGATATCATGGGGATATAGTTGGGATAGAATATTATATATATAATTATATATATATAGCTTCAAACATTTTCTCCGATTCAAACATGGACCCACATTTCTGAAGTGATCCGGAGACTTCCTAAAATGGAGGTACCCCAGAAATAATCCAAGTCATGAACGACCATCTTAGTATTGAACCCCATGGTGACTTGGGGATCCCCTCATTTTAAGAAACCCCCATGTAGAAAATTGGTTTTGCATCCATGTTCGAGGTAGATACAGCTGGATTGCGCCAAGGCATTCTTCCAAGGATGGAGGATTAAGCCATGGCTCCTTGAACATGTCTCTTCCTGTACAGGTATTGCTCCATGTCGAAGCAAATGCGAACGACAGGAAGATAGAGGCAAACCTTACGAAGACCTATTGGTTTTTACACCCATCAAACCCTCCGGTAATTTTTAAATGTAGCTGTGGAAGATGGCCCTCAGATGACTTACCCTCTGGTAAACGTTTACATAACTATGGAAAGATCCACCATTTTCAATGGGAAAATCCACTATCAATCACCATTTTCAATAGCTATTTTGACATAACCAGAGGGTATCTCTTCAACAGGGTGATAAGGTTTTGTCTGAAAATAGGCTATATTCCCAATTATTATCGCCATTTCATAGGGATAATGATCATAATTAACCATTGGGTTTAGGGGTACACAACATTTTCAGACACACCCATAAATTCCAACGCGAAAAAAATCACCCGCCAGCGCCTCCGTCATGGAAGTTGGTACAGGCCCCAATTCCGGGGCGTCCAGTTCTATGAACTGCTCCTGGCCGGTTGAATCCTTCGTCGGTGTTTAAACATGTTTAAAACAATGGATACAATGTGGGGCCATAAGTTGGTTTAAACATATGGTTTTATATGGTTGTATCCATTGTTTAATCCATAAGATGTGGGGCCCCAAACGTTATGTTTGTTGGTTTATAACCCCATCCAACTATGGTTATAACATGTTATAACTACCATAAACCCTAGTGAAATTGTAGTTATAAACCAACTGAACGCTATCTTGGGGGCCCCACATTGTAGGTGGATTCAGGTGCCACTAATTACTTGATGAAATTCCACGAATTTCGCGGAGCAATATCCTCTTTTTTTTTTTGTTTGTGAAAAAGTAGTGATATGTAGTGATATTACAGTATATTGCACTAATCCCCAATTTGGCTGGCTGAACTATGACAGAATCCCCCACATTCCCGAGTGTGTTTCGATCAGTCCATGTACATGAGATCTGACCTGACAATGAGGTACCCAAAAAAACCAAAGGATTATTTTCCCCATCACATTGATGTTTTGGGGTGCTAACCACCAATTTCAGACCCATCCATATCTTGAGATGTTAATAGGAAACATGATGTTCTCAACCATTGCATTTGGGGATAAATGGGTATAAATCCATTCTTAGTGGATGATAGTCATTTTCCCCATCTTTGAATGGCCACACAATGTCTTAAAACATCATTAAAATCACTATAAAACGCCATACAAACATGGAAATTTGAGGGTATACCATGGTATACCACCACTTTCATACACCAACCCAGATACCATCAGATACCAACTCCCCTGTCCTCCTTTAGCAAGGCTCCCAAGTCCAGGAACCAACCCACCATGACGCCCGCTGTCTGCGCAGGGCCCTGGAGCAAAATATGGGGGTGTTCCCTGCAACCTCTCCCTTCATCCATGTTTTTTTCAAACTGAGTCCTCAAAGTTGACCAGAATTATATGGGGATGGGTCAAAACCTTGTACCCCTGCAGTTCACATCAAAATAGCTGGTAAATGGATGTGAATAACCCCCTAAAAATGGTATTAATAGGTATTGATCCATAGCCATATAATCATGTGTCAGCAATTATTCTTAGTCAATCCCTGGTTGATCAAGGGAAATCGCACAGAAACGAGAGACTGAAACCCGGTTTCCCAATTCAATTCCCAAAATTGAAGTTGGTGAATTCGAGATTCCCAGTGGTTGATGTTGGGATGGCATGGTTCTCTACCAGAGTGTGTGCTCTTCAGTGCCGACCATGACCCACATGTCAATCGGCCCATTGAGTTCAGGGATTCCCGAGCCACGTTTGATCAATCCTCATCATCGCCATAAGATACCATAAAAATATGTATAAACCGCCATGATCTCCCATGTCAATCCACGTCATAATACGCCACATCCCCAGTACAATAGATAAAAAATCGATTTCTATAGCAGCATTTAACCATCTTTTCTATTCTTTTCTCACGGTTAACATTGGTTAACCATCTATTTAACCATCTATTTAACCATCTATTTAACCATCTATTTAACCACTATTTCTCAAGGATAACTCTTGCTTAGAACCAGAAAAGATCACCATTTCGCTTAGTTCAAAGAAACCCAGCATTTAACGCCTTGGCGTTGAAGCCGCTGACGGAGAAGGGAACCAAGGGATCCGAGGTATCAAACCTGGTGGGGTGGTTTAGTGAACGGCCAGTGAATCAAGAAACATTCGGATGAACATGATGAAATAGTACATATATGTACATATGATATAATATGAATACAATCAATCAATCATCACAATCATCACAACCATCCCAATCAATCATCACAATCATCCCAGTATACTCAATACTTATAGATACTTAGTACATATGATATAATATGATCATAATATGATCATATATGATCTGGGTCAATGAATTAGTGGACCTTTACCCAGCAACACTCGAGATTCAATGGGATTTTATGGGATAAAACACGTCAGAGTGTGGTAAACCCAGCCATAAACCAGCCCCAAATGGCAGTTCTATGATTGGGTTTACCATGGTACCACATGAATCCCACCCCGCGAATATTAAAACAGCCGTAAGGACCCACGGCGTGAATAGATCCACGACTAATCAGGTGGTGCGTATTCTAAGATAAGGGGGATGGGATTAAACTATCAACCCTGTAACAAACCAACGTACAAAAATATAAGGGGTAACATATGGCAACATACAGTCCAGCAAAAATGATCCAGCTAATAGAAATGGGGAGTTGACCAACAGCACGGGGATATCACCTTGGAAACATCTATGGGGATCTAGCCTATGGAGAGGTTCAAACAGAACTATACATATAATTACATATACATATAAATAGAATAGTTTTGGCGGACATGCACCGTTTGATTTCGTGGTCTATTACCTGTATTACTACTTGTGTTTATGTCAGAAGACTGAAAAACATGGGCGCGGGGTTGTCCCTAAGTTCAAACCAACACCCTCTCCATAGAGGTTCCCAAACAGATCGCAAGGGGCATCCCCCTCTTTTTTCATGCTGATTCGTGGTGAATCATCATTTTTCACCATTTTTCCACATCCACAAGTGTCATTTTGGGAGATCCCTATGGCTGAAGAGCGGCCTGAATCCAGCAATCTCACTGCCCACCGTGGTTCCATCCGAATAGATCACCTCGTCCGGTCATGTCGGGTCAGTGAACAACGAAGTCGGCAGGTCATCTCTCCATGGTCTGTATCAATCAGCTGCGCTGGATGGAGAGTTCTGAATTACAGGGAAACCTCATCTTGCACCAAGAAGTCTTGGATGGGCTAAATATGGCTAAATGGGCTACTGTACTTTCTGATACTTTCTGCCACTGCCAAGTCGCCGTGCACTTTTTCTGCTCTTCAGCAACACAGCTCATGCAGTAGCGATCCTCGAATGAGTGAGTGACAAACAGAAACATAAACCATTTGATCCAAGTGAAATCGGCAAAGATCTAAGACTCATTCTCTTACACATCTTACACAAATAGTGAAACACTTTGTGGGTCAAATTCTCACTCTACTTACTACTTGTGGTCCAAAAATCCAGCCAGATCCTGATGTGTGTTTTCTCGGATCCAGGTCTGTCGTCGACGTCACATTAGCGAAGCGGAAAGCGGTGAAACAGCGTAGTACGTTTCCGGGGGATCCTGAAGGCATATGATATTATTGTTATTACGACAGTTTATTGTTATTAATCCAAAAACAAGAATAGTATAATATCCAATGATATACGGATATATTATGATATAGTATTGTTAATAATAATTCAGATATCATCTTCATCCGTCCATGGAATATGTCCATCTTCTTCCCATAGAGACATGCCACATGTCAGGGTTTTGCCAGGGCTCTCGTCCATTGTCCGAAGAATCGACCCATTCCTTGAAGCAGCCACAGATCTCAGCCTCGTCCTTGTCCACGCGCACCTTCCATCGCCCACCTGGTCCAGCCCAACGAATGGAAGAGTGGGAGATATATGATATTAGATGATTATCAGCAAACAAAAACATTGAGAATTAAAGATCATTGAAGATGAAGTTATAATATGTTATAATGAGAATCCACACACACACATTGTTAGAATTGGAAAGACCAAGTCGCAACAGAGATCCTTTCATAGGTTGGCAAGCATCGTTTCTCATGTTCCCAACGTCACCCGGAAGCAACCGTTGCGCAACGGTGCCTTCAGCCCGACCGAAGATGGTGCCGTGTGCTTCTTCACGACCTGTAGGGACCTGTCAGGTGCACATCCCATGGAGGGACCGGTCCTGACAAATGGTTATGCCCCAATACATTGGCTGTTGCCAAAGGGCACATGATGAATCATGATGAATCATGAAGATATATGATGATATATGATGATATATGTTGATATATGATGATATATGATGATGTATGTTGATATATGAACCTCAACAGCATGAGGTTTTCTGAGTCATCAGCCAACATATAAATCACTGGGGGTGAACATGTCCGTGCCTTAACATGGACGCGCGCACCAACACCCACCAAGGCTTTGCTGAGCCCTCCCCCGTAGACGCACAAAGTGGTACGGTGGTCATAGGTTCGGCACTCCTGGATGGACCCGGAGGTGGGGAAGCAAACAAAACACTCCAGGGACGGCGAGAGCAATGTACCCGCAGTTGGTATATAAAGATGGGATCTGGGTAAATTATAATAATTATAATTTTTCACTAACCTGAATTAAGGCCATTTGGGGATGATTTCCCTTACTAACCATGATTCCAGTGAGGTCGCAGTGAGGTCGTTATAATTTACCCAGATGGGATGCTTTGAGACTAGAAATGTCGGAATTCCAAGTTTGATGCTGCACCTCCAAACCCCCAGTGCTTGGTTTTTGACCAGAAATACTGTTTTCTGCGTATCATAAACCTCGCCCCTACAGGAGAAATTTCTAGTGGAATGTCATCTCTGCAAAACGAAAAAATCGAACAATAACATGTATTAAATAATATAACAATATAATTAACATCAATGAATCCATTCACCACGCCTTCACCCAGGTGTCCCAGCATTTTTCCATCTCTTTCCCATGGTGAGTCAATAGCCTTGCCTTTCCAAAGTGCACTTCGATGGGGCCATCGGTCTCAATGGACACAGTCTTGGTGAAGGAATGCTCTGCCGTCCTCGGGCCACTGAGAGTTGGATTCGGAATCCCAGCTCCTTTGCTGTGAAGCAAACAGGGCTTCAGCCCTGTAGGTTTATTAATCTATGATATACTGTTTTATAATGTTTTATATACTATAGCAACCCAGAGCCCTGTAGATTTTCCTAGCCGTAGCCATTTAAGCCAAGAGACTCATAAGGGTGAGCCGTCTCAATCACCTTGCACTGAGGAAGGCCCAATTTGTTCATCAAGCGATCTTGGGAGATCTCCACGGCTGCGCTCCACGTGGCTTCAGCGCCCATGCCCGGATTCGCCAGCTTCTCCCATTCCGCTTCCAAGGTGGTTTTCCTCACGCAAGACATACCCTCCACATCGTCTTGCCGTTAAAGTGATGCACCCTGTTGTGTCGTAAACGAGAAAACATGGAAAACAAACATGGTTTTGCCAAAGAAAATGACTTACATTGATCTACTAACGGTTCCATATCCATTTGAATTTACGGCATTGCAGATTGGGCTGTCGCAGAAGCATGAACCAAGAAATGTCGGCTTCTGAAGTTCATACAGCTTTTGAATTCTCAGGATCTTTCACAATCCAAACATATATCACTCTGGTAAACTAACATGGCTATCGAAAATGGTCATTTATCATTTATCATTTATATATATATATATATATACGTATATATATGGTTGATTTATAGACCTACTATAATTAAACATGTTGATTTGCCATCAGTATGTTAGTTTGTCAGAGGCTAACACTCTCAACAAACGGCACATCCCATGGAACTGCATCCAGTGCCCAGTGCCCAGCAGTCCCAGGTGAACGGAAGACGACTTCCTCTCCACTCACAGTGCCTGGCCGTGGAGGATTTGTCAAGCCAGAAGTGTTTTGTATATGCTATACTGGTTGGTGGTTAATATACTGTTAATAATGGTTAATATATGGTTACTATATGGTTAATATATAGTTAATGATGGTTAATAATAATCTGGTTGGTGGTTGACCAACCCCTCTGAAAAATATGAGTTCGTCAGTTGGGATGATGAAATTCCCATATATAAAATGGAACATAAAACATGTTCCAAACCACCAGTCAGTTATATGTTAGTATCACATGCACCAGTTTCTGATGTTTTCTCAGAAAGGCAAAGATAAAACATGATCAAACCCTTTGCAAATCAATCTTTGGTTCTTGCAAATGTGTGTAACATACGATTAAACTAAATCCTTGCTGGTTTTTCAACATCTCATGTGTGCTACAACAGCTTCACCCACAAACAGAGTGGCTTCTCACATCCAGTGGGATTCCACTTGGTGGCAGGCGCGAAGCTATGGATGTATCCAACCAGTGATCAAAACAGGTGGTGTTCATCAAGTTGGTCATGATTTCAGATTCACCAAGGTTCAGTTGCCTTCGATGCTCACGGAGGTTTTTTGCGAATCGACACCCGGACGTGTCATTGCTCATCAATTTCTCAGAAGAAATTGCTTCAACTGATGAAATCGCATGACATCTTCCTGACCTTCCTGACTCCAAAAAACCATCAGAATCCCAATGCTTCAACCAACATGCTTGAGCCCAATGAATTTGACCATGTTTGAGCCCAACATCCTCCAGGATTCCCCATGTTTTTTGGTATTTTTTCAGGGTCCCATTTTGGACCTCGGAGCAGTTGGATGATCTTGGAGGATTCCGCATCGTTGCTGCCCTTCTTCATAGCACTCCTGGGGACTGGTCGGCTGGTCGGATCGGACTGCGCCATCGGACTGCGCCACCATGGCCATGACGGGAATATGGCACTATGACCAGCGGATTTCATGTGGATTTGTTGTAGTGGTGGAGATGACCCGTCACATTTCTGGGATTGAATCGGATTGAACCTGATTGAAGCAACCAACACTAATTGGGGGTTCAAGGACCTATCAAATGTAATGGAAAATATACTAATTATATCTAATTATAAATTATAACAGAATATAACTAATACCGATAGTTGGGTGTTTGGGAACATGGTGGATCTACAATGATAAAGATGTACCACATCTACATCCCAAAAAAATCTGGCCACTTTATTTGGACACCTGGGCAGCCTGGGCAATTCACCAGTGGAATGGGGTCCCCTAAAAATTTGGCCATCCTTTCGTGAATGGGGGCCCTTCCCAGCTTGCCGACCGGTGACTGGAGAATCTTGGAAAATCGACGCAGGATTCCAATTTCTATTTCAATGGATTGGTTTAGGGGAAATTTTACAGGAAAACCCCTGTATTTAATGGTAAAAACCCATGGGTTTCCTGTAATTTTTTAAACTTAAACCAATCCATTGACTATTTGTATCCTGAAATATTGGGATCATAAAATCATCATACAGTGGGTGGAAGAAATTGGAAGAATTCCTGCACCAGTTGATGGGTGGTTTATCCATCCTCATCGGGTTTCAAGCGTCCAAGGTGGTGCAGGATTTCTTCCATTGACAGTATTGTATGCATTCCCAGTAAACTCTTAGGGGTAGAACCATGGACCCAATGGAAGATCCGCGGCAATTGATGCGGTCAACATCCCATCATACATCTGAGTTCTTGGGTCTGCAGGTAAGGACTAAGCCTTACTGGTTGCTTTTCTATCTCACTATTCCACCCCAGTCTTTAATGGTTTGTTCATGGTGGTTCATCAAAACCAACTCTTCTTTCGTCTAAAACCCTTTAAAATCGAGTTAAAGAAGTGAATCTTAATTCCCAATCTTTCCAACTCCAAACAGTAAGTCAGTAAGTACTCAACAGACTCAACATCATTTAAAGATGGGCTACGCTCTGGTAATTTGTTACCTGGCTATTTTTCACATGGCCATCGAAATAGTGGACAAAAGCCCAAACATGCTGATTGTCCATGATTTTCCATAGTTACCCATAGGATCCATGTATGCTATATATGGAAACATTTACCATCAATATACCCCCAATGTTAGTATATATACCATACATGGATCCTATGGGTTATGTGATGTTATGTGGTTACGTTTACCAGAGGCTACTAAGATTCCCTGTGGTAAGATCTCCACCAACCACTGCCACCCGAGGCCCACGGCGGCCCCACGGCCCGCGCCTGAAGTCCTCCACGGCCACGTAGCCCATCTCCTCCGGAGGCCGTTCCCATCCGATGCGCGGTGGCGCGGTGTCGTCCTTCAGCTCCGAGGCCAAGGCGTGGGCCATGACCTTCCTGCGGCCCCCGGGGACGAGGAAGGTCGAGGAAGGTCGAGGATGGGGGAAGGGTCTATCATGGTCCATCCATCCCAGGAAAAACCTGGGAAAACCCATGGAAAACCCACCATAAAATGTGGCAGATTTTTCAGGATTTCCAAGTTATAGCTAGGATTATAGGTGATGATAGGATAGTAATGGATATTGCATGATGTCATGTTATGGAGTGTGCAGGATTTCCCAACTTGGAAAGTGTTTTTGTGTGGGGTCAAAGTGGGTGACGCTGCCAAAATATGAAACAACTAACTAGGGAGATCAGAGTATGATAAGTAGTATAAGTAGTATGCAAAAAATGATGGGATTGACTTGGTGGCTTGGTTAGTCAACCAGTTACGAATGGGACATCCCCAGCTAAATGTTTTAAAGCAGGTTCTGTGGCCTCCACCGTACTTCCACCATGACTCAGTGTGAATGTGGAGGAAATGACAGGCTGCACGGGTTTTGTTTGGGTGATTTCACCATATTTCACCCTGGTACCCAGCGGTGACAACATGCCTTTGATTTATATAGAATGAATGGCTATGGATCAATACCTATACATACCATTTTTAGGGGATGAACATCCATTTACCAGCTATTTTGATGTTCACCAGGGGTACAAGGTTTTGACCCATCCCCAAATAATTACGTACTTTGACGTAGAACAGTTTTTTCCGGAATGTATTGGAACGATGTAAATATGAACCCAATTTTGGACGCTACTTGCCTTTGACCTGAATTAATAGTGCGTAGACGAAACTAGTTTCATTGACTCAATGACCCTCCAAACAATGGCTCAAATCCATGCAAATTCGTGGTTTTATTCAAGGCCATATAAATATATTCTATGTTCCTAGTTGTAAAATTGATTAAAATTGTAACATCTAAATTGACTGGGGTAATTTGTTTTTTAAAACACAAAACCCATAAAGCAATATTCAACCTTTGGATTTCCTCTCAATCAACATTGGGGTTTTCCTTTCAATATCGCTTTGAACATCCTTGAGCAACCACTTCCAGATAGTCTCGGCAGGAAAGGGACCACAAATAATCAAATGCTGCCGTTACAGTTCCCCCTTTTCCTGGTTGAAATAGAATGGTCAAGGCATTGTCAAACGCATAACCTTCACCATCTGACATGTTCCCAGCCCACACCTTTACAGCGGAAGGGGCTAAACGTCGATATCCCATACATATCCATACATACATCATACATACCAATTCCTGATTCCTGGGGCCTTGGGGGGTCTTGTGACTTTTTCCATCTCCAACTCAGCTTGCTTCACATCTGCCAAGGAGGGCAGGTGGAGCCTTTGCTCATCCAGGGCATGCTGCAGTTGCCGGGCCACCTTCCCGGCCAACAAATGGAAGGCCTCGCATTGGCACCGGTTCACCTCCTCAGCAACAGCTGAGTCAGGCAGTGCCAGGCGAAACATCAGCGCCACCGTGGCGCCGTGGGGTTCGTATGCCACGCCGTGTTCCAACACCGCCGGGGTGGCCAGGTACACCTGACCGGCCGTCAGGGGCAACATGATCAAACTGCCATCTCCACCTTTCCAACCATCCTCGTCCCACACGTTTTGCGGCGAATCGGCTGAGGTTGCGTTACCATGGCAGCCGAGCCGCAAGTACCTGGAACCTTGCAAGGTCAGTCCCAGCTGCAACAAACCACTGGCACCATCGCGATGTGACCTCATGAACTGCCAAGTGTCGTCCACCAGCTGCACCTGCGCTTCCACTGCCCCAAAGCGACCCGTGGCCACTGCTGTTCCCAACCATCGCCCCTCCTCCCCCGCCACCGCACCACTGATACTGCAGCTTATCCTCCGTCGCAGGGATTCAGCAAAGGCCAGGCAGCGCTGGGGCGCGCGCCGCAGGGGAGCCGCCTTCCCCAGGCGGGGGACCAGCCCAACAAAGTCGTCGTGCAACTGGGGGAAGGTGTGCCAATCCGCCTTCGACAGGAAAGGCTCCTTGCGATCTGTCTGGAATCCCCAATTTCCAAGGTTCCTTGGGTCGAACCAGGAGTCATTCCTGAGATAGTCCAGCAGATCTTCTTCCAACTGCCCAACTGCCAAGAAGCCTTGCGTCCGGCGCCCGCCGTGCCCACATGCCCCGTAACATGGTGCTGGGAGCTCCTCCACTGGGTACAGCAATGGTCCCGCTGCACTGTTGCACTTGAGACGGCGCTGCGGCCATGCGGCACGGGCGGTGCAGGGCCATGCCAGATACATGGTTCCATGGTGATGTGGGACCAAGATGGACCAAGGCAAAAGGGGATGGATTGTCACTGTCAGGTAAAAATAAATACATATGGTATTACCATCTGGTCATTTAACATAGCCATGGAAAATCCCTTATAAATAGAGGTATTAATGGGAAAATCATCTATTTCTATGGGCCATTTTCCATAGCTATGTTAGTCATAACCAGAGGGTAAATATTCTAAGACAATGCCTCTTGATGTCCTTGGAGCTTTGTGACAGCCTTTTTGACTTTGGAAATCAAAACATGGATTGGATGGATTGGAACTGATGGAGTGATAGAGTGCTTGTTTCTGTTACAAATAAAAAGCTGCTGCAGTACTCCATTCATGATGGTCATGCTACAAATTGAATCTTCACCATCTTGCTCCAATCTTGAAGACTGTGAGGCTTGAAGAGCTAATTGCGAAGACATGGTCCTGCTTGCATATCTGCATATCTCAGTGGTGGTTTCAACCCATCTAGTGAGTTAGTATCACCATCCCGGCTAGCTATTCATGCTGAATGGTTTATACTCAAACTAGTCTCGCCTTCCATGATGATTGTGGCTGTCAAATGGACCAAGCTCATGCCTTTGATGTGGACCTGGATAAGGCCATTCTTTCATCCCAACAACTTCAGTCAGATTCTGTCACTTCTGTATCCTAAACCACCTCATCCGCAGCCACTGGTGGAACGTCCATCTCCTTCACTTGAGGTTAATAAATCTGGACAAATCTATACTGATATGGTTACCCTTTCCAGCCATCATTTCTGATGAGTTTGGCTAGTGAGTTCGCTGTGACCGTTTCCTGATGATCCCTTCTAAGCTGCCCTTCTATGGTCACCCAAATCTGTTGCTTCATTCTCTATGTTTGTTGGAGAGTCATCGACCTTTGTACTGCAAAGCTATGTCTTTTCATTGCAGCACATATTGGTTCCTGAATCCAGACTTTAGCTGCCATGAGTTCCCCCCAGCTCAGAGAATTCTCAATTCCAAGGCACTGCTGTTCCAAGTCTACCTTCTCCATCTCAGTGTCCGACAGCTCAACGATGCGCCACTCCTTCTTCTCGCTGAAGAAAATGGCACATTTGCCCTGAAAAGCTTGAGGGGGTACCGAAACAATTCTATGGCCAAGTCATGCCAAGTCAACATGTCAAATGTGTCACACTGAATCATATAACATAATAATTACTTATCATGTTATTGTATTGTATTGATACATCGCGTACAAGAATATCATCTATAGTTTATAGAAAAATATGTAATAAATTCACTAAACTAAACTATATTGTTTAGTATAACACTGCACCGCAAAATCATCAACTGACAGGTGGTTTTGAATGACTATGAATTTTCATCATGTTTGAACAAGAAAGTTCCACCAAGCTGCCCCATTCTTGCGATACAAGGGCATGTTGTTCTTGGCCCCGGCGCGTTGATACGAGCCGTTGAACTCTGGCTCCAGGCCGTCCACGCGGATGGCCCAGGAGCGCTGACTCTTTTGCATCTCCAAGAACCTCACCACCGACCGCGCAACCGGGATGCAAAACGGGACTTTCTATTAGAAAAATGGTGATATACTGTGATTTAAGGGATTAAACGGGACTTATATAATGATATATATATATAATTTATAATATCATCGATCCCACACGGTCTTAAATATGTGTCTGTACAAATTATTTTCCTTTCAACTTCTGAGGTTGATATGATATTGACATGCTGCACCAACTTCATCTTGTATTATAAAGACTGCAGTACCAGCCTTAGAGTCAGAAATCCTTCCCAACCTCCTATCTTCCCATATCTCCCCATAAAACCCCCAATAGTAGTCAATAGTCATGGCACCAGCCCCAGCCCTCTGCCCTCTCTGACTAGGCATCTCAAGGAGCTTTTTGTTGGCAACCAGGCGTTGGACATTTCGCTTGAGACTTACCTCGCCATGGATCTGGATCTCTTTGTAGATACGGATTCCTTGGAGCAGAGCAAGCTTCCTCCGGGTCTTAAAGCATTGATTGCCATAAGTCATCCAACAAACTAGTGGTTTAATGTTGTTTAATGTCGAACAAACACAAAAAAAACGCAGTTCCAAAGATTGCTTCTGGACCCATACCTCCACCAGAACGTCAAGTCCATCCCATCAGCCATGCCCCCACCTGTCACGGCTGCCATGTTCTGCCCAGTGGCGTTGCGAGTTTCCCAGGATGGGACAATCCACCCGCACCAACATGTCGCCTCCACCCGGCCAGGTAGTGAAGGAACTGCTGGGCGCCGCGTGTTTGAAGTTGGGACCAAAGTTGAAACCTCCAAACGGCGTCCGGTTGAGGAGACTTCATGGTTCATACAGGTAATGTTGAGGCCTAGTGGTTGATGCTTCATAAACATTCATAAACTCGAATGAAACCACTTGGTTGCTGGGGGGTCAGCCGGCGGCTAATGGGCTGAATCGGTTCCAAGTTTTGTACCGGTTGGTTGATAGTGATTGGAGCTGTGATGGGTAGATAGCAAATCCTTTGAATCAAAGCTCAACATATCTCATAGAATTTCAAACAGAGGACGAGACTTCCTGTGTATGTAATGACCAAGCGCAGCGATGGGAGTTCCCAGTTTCAATGTACGGTAGATTTTCAGTGACCAACTTGTTTACGAGACGCGGACTGGACTCCCCACGCAACTCTACTTCAGCCCCAATCCAAGTTCAGATCTTCAGTGTATATCTATAACTATATTATATAATATATAACATATAATATACTATACTATACTATACTATATAACAGTATATATCATACTACAAACTATAGGATATGAACATGTAAAAGGTTCTTGGAGGTGTTTCTATAGAGTATTTCCCCTAGCCTTGCCGCACTTAAAAGGACCCTCAAAAAGGCTGCACCATTTTGGCCAACGTGGATACCTCCAGCTATGAACAGACTTTGGGTCAAAATCATGGACTCAAACATTTGTAGAAACGACCAACACATCTGCAGCATCCAATCCCTCCGGGAATTTTGACCCAAACAATCCAGGGAGGCTTTGCAAACATCTTCTCACCGTCTTGATGAGATGATACTGCTGAAAACCTCCCACTGTACGGGGCGTCCCATGACTTAAAATTGTGCGGCTCATCATTTGATGACGAGCAAAACAATGGGAAGCGATCAATCTAACTGCAATCATCTCCAGATGAAGCCCATGACTTTGTCAGATGGTTTCATTTAGGCTTTATTTTGGGTTGATTAACCACCAACAACTACTCATTGAACTACTGGTTGGTGGCTTCAACCCATCTGAAAACATATTGGTCACTTGGGATGAATATTCCCAATATATGGAAAAATAAAACATGTTCCAAACCACCAACAACTACCTGAAGGCTTTGTAACCATCATTGGAAAATCGACCCCTGGAATCACCTGCCATTGTTGGCCTGCCGGTAACCTCTTCAGCAGAGTGCTGTCTATTTAAATACTCAACAGCCGGTAACTCTTCCACCTTTTTCAACCAAAGAAGGTGAACATTTCCTATGGGTAACCGATGGGTTCCTGGGCATTTACTGGAGATAACCATCTAGCATCATCCAGCACGCTGCACTTCAGCGCTTCAACAAGGGTTCCTCTTTCTCGTCCACCTAGGGGAGGATCTTGGAAGGTCTCTTGAAAATGCCCCAACTTTTGAAACACATTTCAAACATTTCAAACATTTATCTTAAATTTTATATTCCCATGCCCCACAAGAACACCATCAAACAATATGAAACACCTCTGGAAACAGAAAACGACACATTATCGAGCTAAAACATTGCTTCAAAGGCTAACTACAGTAACCCAACTACCCTCTGGTAATCAAACATGACAACAGAACATCTACCGTTCAGTTTGATGACTTTCCCATTAAGGGGGGGGGCATGTGCAAATGACTTTCCATCGCCATGTTTGAATAGCAGAGAGTAACCCAACTAACCCAACTAACTTCCCTATAACTATAGGGGGCTTTACAGGGTTCACCCAGCTATCAACATCCCAATTCTATCGCATTTACCATGGCTTTACCATGGCTTCCCTCCATTTCTATAGCATTTTCCATGGCATTTTCCCATGCTTGTCCAATTTTTCGTCGGATTTTGCCAGGATGTTCCAATCTTCCATCGGATTTTGCCATGGTTTTCCCAGGGAACAGCGCCTCCGGCGCCCAGGTCTCCTTCGCCAAGGCCACCACGCCCCAGGCCGAGATCATCGCGGCACCCAGCTGGCTGAGGCTGTCGCTGGCGGCTTCGCCCAAGACGTCGCCTTGGAAGAAGAAGGCGAAGACCACCTGGCGCCGGTGAAGGAGATTGGTAATATTAACTGGTTGGTGGTTTTTGTTCGCGACAGGTTCACCCGGGTAATATTATCGGGGGTACTAGCACTGACAGTCCTGACACGTCTGCGGCCAGAAAAGCCAGGTACTAGTCCACACCTCAAACTCCTTGCGTTA
>Ga0126342_10005230_pt1 | contig 22551 bp, 19 predicted proteins | sample Cyp1metagenome_FD_92528 | JGI IMG/M metagenome (GOLD analysis project Ga0126342, IMG submission 92528) | Coral microbial communities from Lord Howe Island, Old Settlement Bay, Australia - Cyphastrea 1 metagenome | ecosystem: Host-associated > Invertebrates > Cnidaria > Coral ...
CAACAACCACAACAACCACAACAACCACAACAACCACAACAACCACAACAACCACAACAACCACAACAACCACAACATCAACATCATCATCATCATCAACATCAACAACAACAACATCAACATCAACAACAACATCATCATCATCAACATCAACAACAACATCATCATCATCATCACCATCATCATCATCACCATCATCCACATCAACATCATCATCATCAACAACAACAACAACAACATCACCATCATCAACATCATCAACATCATCAACATCAACATCATCATCATCATCATCATCATCATCAACATCATCATCACCATCATCATCAACATCATCAACATCATCAACATCATCAACATCATCATCATCACCATCATCATCATCATCAACATATGGAATTTTGGTGGGTTCCCTCTAAAATTCTGATCGATCCCCATGATTTTATCCTTCGTCGAAGTCATTTCGCAAGTCCGAGCCTTGACTAAGCCACCTGCTGGTCAGCGACGGCGGCGACGCCTTCACGAGGGAGGCATTTCTCAAAACCATGCAGGGTGGCCCAGTCGAAGCACCATTTTTGGTGTCTTAACATGGTAGAAACACCGTAGAAATCCGTAGAAACATCTAGAAACCACATGGGATCAACAAATACCCAATGATCTCAATATTCGGTGAATTCTTTTACTGTACCATTGGTATTCGTCGGTCAGGTTACAAGTCACAAATCAAAGAGCGCCCTCGAAATGCTCATGATGATTGCGCAAGTTCAAGCGCAGGCACGGAGTTGTCCAGTGTCAAGTGCTGATTAAGCAGCGCAATTACAAGTAGCTGAAGAGATCTAGGAGACAATGCACTTTTTCAAGACATTTCACTTCGATCAGAATTCCTTCTGCTCATTCAGGTACACAGTCACTTAGTGAGTGCACCAGTCGATCAGTTGCCCTCAGTGGTGGAACTCAGTTGAAGCCCATGGTGTTTTTCTTGGAGCATAGCAGTGCAGTTTAATCAGTGGCCGCGGCTGCCTTGCACCATTTTTCATCGCGATTTTCTGGACCCGTGTGGTGGTCTATTCTCCAGCAGGTCCTGGGGTCTGAAGTTATTCTGGTGTCCTGCTTGGACACTTTGCCTCTATCTTGGCAAGATCTTTTCGGTGGATATTTCAAGCCCGTGAGTCCGTGAGTCTCACGAGTGGACCAAGAGAAGAGATCCTTTGACTCAAAGACAAGAATTTGACATGAAGGCATTGAAAGTCTGTGGTCCAATCAAACCGTGACAGTTTTGAAAGTGGAAGCTTCGGCCATGTTGGAACAGTGTCGAAAACAAGAGCCAATTCTTGCTGGTTTCCCTGCTAATTCTCTTGAGGGTCTGGAAACTTTTGAATTATCGGAATCTTGGGAAGTCTTGGCTGCAGAAGTTTGACCAAAATTGGTTCGAATTCTTCAAGAATGTGGCTTTTGGATCCTTTTGGATCCTTTTGGAGCTTCCTGTGTGTGCCACTGTCCAGCACAGACTTGACCCCTTTTGTTAAAGACTGGGAGTGCACGATTTTAGGTGTTTTATGCGCCTGTGATAGATTACTTTGCTCTTTGCAATCTCACCTTGACAGCATACAAAACCCAGAAAAAAATAGAAACCAAAAAACAACAAAAACACATGCACCCCAAGGGGGGGAGTTGGGTCCTGTCATGTTTTTATTTTTTTCTTTTTTTGGTTTCATGATTTTTGGGTTGTTGGTTTCCTGGTTTTCTGGTTCGTTGTTTGCTTTTTTTGAAGGACTGGCAAAACAACACAAAAGTGGCAGGACCTAACTCTTTGCCACTTCTCCCACCTTGGGGGGTGCAAACTCGTTTTGGGTTTCTGAAAAAAGTGTGCTTTGGGTCTGTGGTTCCATTAGAAAACCATGTAAAAACAATGGACACATGCAGGTATCATTGGGGGAAGCTTAGGGGCTTGGGACATGGATTAGGCAATTTTGTCGCTTGAATTAGTTTCACAATGTGCCAAACAACTATGCGAAAACATAGGCAGTCACTGAATTTGTAGGACTGATATTGATGTTTACATTGTTAAGTCAGGCCCTTACAGTAAGTCAACACATGTTCAAACACTTTAAATGAGTCCCTTGGAAGGAGTGATTTGCATTTCTTTTCAAACGGTAGAGCATTCCCCCTTTTCACAATATTGTTTATTTTTATGAAGAACACATGGTATATGTAAGCATGTAAAATAGTTGTTTCAAATCTGTATCATTTTTCTGAAAATACAATGTGATATCAGTGATATTCTTCTAAGACAACGAACCATATTTTGAGACATCCTTTGATGGAGGCAGCTCTCCTATTGAAACGTAGTGTAATTTGAAGAATATGCAGCATCTTTAAATCCTAAGACAATGACACATTCTTTGAACATAATATTATATATTGATATTATATTATATATATATTATAATTATATTATATATATATTATAATATATATATACTCGTATATGCATATATAGTGTATTGCATGAGTGCGGAAGTCTTTTGAAAGAGTCTAGTCCTCCTTAGTCCTGAATCTGTTGTTTGTTGTGCAACATCCGCTTGATATGAGTGAGATATGTGATTCAAAGAATACATCGTTGCAGGATAGTATTGAAAACATTTCTTTAAGTGAGAGTCGCCTCTTTAAACCAAAGTAAATGAAGGCTGGGCTGATCAAGGGGAATGTACACATGTCAAACAAAAGTAATGCAGTTTCCAAGAATGCTGCTTCTTCATAGGAAGATTGTGTTGCCATCCAGGACAATATTCTGTAGTAAGAAGCGAAAGAGCATTCTCTAATAATGCTCACAGTTTCAATCATATTGCACTTTTGAGAGGGATGCTCTATGTCAATCATACTGCATATTATGTAGAAACATTGGCTTTTCTAAAAGGGATATTGCTCCTTTGAAAGGCAGGTTGGACATTTTGAAATGCACACTGCACTCCCCCAAAGGGGATGATGTATGTTATGAAGGAATACTTCAGATTGTGTAGGGATATTGTTCCTGCAAAAGCACAATGCATTGCTCCAAAGGAAGGCTACACTTATTGAGAAGGGTATGCTGCATTCTGTTTTGAATACTGCATTTGTTGGAAGGTACGGGTATTTTGAAAATATGTTGAAGATATCTAGCATATTCTGCAGAAATTATGTTTTGTTAAAGGGACACTGTAGCATTTGTACAAAGGTATGGTAAACACCTGGACACTTCTTCAAGTAATACATACTCTCTAGTGGGCATGAACACATCTTCATTTGTAGCTGAAGCTTTAACGAGTGATTAGAGCTCGGAAAAAAAAATGAAAAAGTGCACTCCCACAGCGTCCTGCTCTCTTGTTTTAAGACGTCGAAGATGCGCTAGTCCTCCAATCTTTGACAGCAAAGTGGGAGGATTCGGCCAAGTCTGGAAAAAAAGTGGAAATTCCACGGAAATCCAACGTATTCCATGACTTCGACAGTATCTCTGTTAAAGCCTTTCTCTGTCAGCAGGGTGTTTTCTCCGAAGCCTTGCATTACAAAAGAAGGAAGGGGTGCCCAGTAGCAAAGCAGTCAGAGCACTGGGTAGAGATTGCTCTAAATCTGGACTTTTCCAGGGTTTGGGAGATCATGAAGATTGGATTTTGATTTTTTTTTGCCTGCAGTTTAATGAATCAATAGCTGAGTCACCTGAGTCCTTGGTTTTGCCTTGGCCAGTACTGTAATCTTCTCCGGTTGTACAAGACGCCGTGTTTTTTGGGTCAGAAAAGTTATTGGGGATGAGTCAAAACCCAATATTACATAATATTACCATAACTCGGGGAACAAACATCCATTAACCAGCTGTTTGATGCTGTTTGTTGGTGTTTCTAGTGTCAAAAGACTTCCCAGACTTCCTGAGATGGTGATTGCTTTGGTGGCGTGCCGCGCTTGACCACACTGGGTGGTCAATTTTCAACCATCTTCATACCTTCAAAAGAAGGATTCCGTGGTGGTTTGATGTGGTTTGGGGTCCGGTCAAGAAAACTCTGCCATTCCTTTCCCTCCCCAAACATATGTTTGAAATTGGTTGAATAGGTTTTATACAATATAGATTAAATGGTGCAAAGGATCAAAGGGAGGGATTCTGTTTCTGTTGGCTCTTTCCGAAAGGCGGTTGAACAAGCAGACGCGCAGGGCTGTTCAGGGCCTTGCACGGCTGTGTGCCACAGGCCTTCGATGCGAAGGCGATTTCACCGCAGTTGCATGTGTTAGCTTAGTTTGCCACGTCTACAAGACACAGGTGATACAGTATGATACAGTATGATACAGTATGATACAGTATGATACAGTATGATACAGTAGTACAATTGAGTAGACGATCTGTTTCAGTACTACAATGTACTACAGTATATTCCACAATCGCGTACCTTCCACAAGCAACTGTGGCTGAATGCTGAGCCAGACCCGATCGTCCCCAAGAACAAAAGTGGCCGGACTGGAGATGTATCAAGCTATTCCATGCTATTCCACTTTTGGATCTTTTGGCTTCAAGGGATTCACAGCTTGCTGGAATTTCACTCCAATTGGTCTATTTGGCTATGGATCAATACCTATACATACCATTTTTAGTGGGATGAACATGGATGAACATCCATAAATCCCAGCTATTTTGATGTTCACTAGGTACCAGGGTTTTGACCCATCCCCAGCCATGGCTGTTTCTTTTTAGGGCCGGGTTTTGAGTCCGGTGATTCCATTGCGCGGCCCAAGGCCAGAGCAGCACGACAAAGCTACATCGAGAGTTGTGAGGAAGTCTCCGCCCAGTCTCTCAGCCCTTGTTGACCAGTAGCATATGGAATTATGTGGAATTATATGGAGATGTCCTAAATCATCCATGTTAATAGGATTTTCCATTATAACCATCTATTTTACGGTGTCCCCATTTATGGAAACCCCCATATTGCCTGGCAAGTAGGGATTTGCACGGATTTGTAATTATAAATTGGAGCTTTTTCAGGGGCCACAGCCGCTGAAATTGCAGCGGTTTTATATAGTGAATACTATGTTGATCCATTTTGACCCATGTTGCTTGGTGCAGTTCCCTTTTGAAGTTTCCCTTCTCGAGTAGCAGTTTCAGTTTGCAAGAATATGCGGACCCTGTTGATTGTCGATGTGGTTGCATGCTTCCCCGAAATCTCTCTGCTGGGCCCCATCGCAAAGGTGGCTGCTTTGTACTGCTGCATCCGTTTACGAGGCAAATGCGGAGTCCAGTTGCAAGTGCATCAAGAATCGCATGATACATGGAACCTTGGTGCGGATGTCCAATATTGCCACCATAGGCGCTTTTCTTGATGATGTCAAGCAACCCGCTGAATTTACACCCTGTATGTGCGTTTGTCTGAAAATAGGCTACCCCCAATTCCAATGGATAATCTAATCATTTGTCATTTTCCTCATTCAGACATTTAAGACAGACAAACCCATGTGATCATGTAAGTCCAGCAGTCTCTGGCGCAAGGAGTGCCGCCCACTGTAACAGATGCTGAACCTCAGGGTGTGCCTTTCATCCTGCCTGGGCCCATGGATGGATGCCATGGACGCCATGGGAATTGGATCAAGTGACTGGCTGCGAAACCCTTGTTGGTGGATGATTAGTTCGGGGATTGTGCTACCCTTTATCTTTCTTTCAGCAATGTGCAGTACCAGACGAACTACACGTCCGCGGCAGCTTTCCGTCAGCCAGTTGGAGAAACAAAATGAAAAGGAGAATATGGAAAGATCAGGAGAAATTGTAAGCTGCAGGATAAGCTGCTGACCAGCACCTATAACACGGGACCCGATGGAATTGTGTAGGTGGACCCCAAAACCATCGAAACAAAGGAGCAAACAATAAATAAATATAAATAAAACAAAGGAGAAGGTGCGGTCCCGGGAGGCATCGTTACCACGTGTCTCTCGCTTTGGAGAATAGTGGAAGAAAAGGAGGCAATGGACACAATGGAGTGACCGTGGTCTCCCAGCACACCACTAGCGGCCCCTGCTAGCTTTAGCTATTGGTGAAATGGAGCCGGTGTAACTAGAAAGAGCAATGCAGTCTTGGCCCCTCACAAATTCGGACCTGTGGCCCATCTTCAATGGATGGATATCTTCAATAAATCTTTATAATCGAGGACATTCTGTCCTGTGAGAAATGTATCTAGAAGGAAAGCTGTATCCGGGTGGAGGGTAATGTTTATCCTTGAAAACAACAAATGATTGGAATTGGAGTGACATGACATGGCCCTCAGCTCAGAATGGCGAAGAAGATTCGTTCCAGCAAAAAAGAAGATTGCGATGTAGAAGACTGCCCCCATGGTCTAAAGGTTGGAGTTGAAGCCAAAGAGTTGTAGTTGGAGATGATGTCGATGTAAAAGAAATTGGCTGGAAATGCAAGCAGGAACAAGAAAGTGATTCCGAAGAGTTCGCCAAAAGGTGTCCAAGTAAGAGAAGTTGATCTTGATGGTTGAACTTGTACCGGCAAAGAAAGGAGAATGAGATGAAGTAGAGAATGTGCAAGACTTCCCCCATAGTCTTGAGCTTGGAGGTGAATGTGACAAAAGGAAAACGGTTGGCATTGCACGCAGGAGCAAGAAAGTGTGTCCGAAGCGATTGCGAAAGGTTGTGCATGTAGGGGATGGATGATGGTTGAACTTGTACTCGAGGCGGACATGGCACCGAAAGTGGACGTATCCTCAATGGATGTATCCTTAAAAAACCAGGGTTTGCAGACAGCGAGTAAAGGAGGCTAGCTAAAGTTTGTGCCCGTGCCTTTGTACCCTATACATACACTCTCTATATATATATACACGTATATATACATATTATATATATATATGTATGTATATATATATATATAGCCCTCTTTGTTAGTTGAGGATTATAATCATCCATGAACCGGAATCCCTTTCTTCACCACTGCTCGAGTGGTGAGGTCCGGCTTGTTTGACTGCGAGCAAAAGGTCTCTGTGGTCCACGGTCATGTCACCCGAATCAAGGACATCTTTGCCGGTCCTTGGAAAATCATCCGCTTTTAGGGGGGATTTTCAATCCATTGCCATGATTGCCTACTGTTTGATTTAAAGATAGTACTGTAATGTACTGTATATCTAAGACTGTCTAAATATATTTAGATGTCAATCTTGCAAGAAAAGTTCCGGAGAGAGTAGATTAAGTAAATGTGATTGAATGTGAGATGTACACACCACGCAGATCCACGCAGTGGGATGAGTAAGCAAAGAAATCAACAATCGGATAAGCGGATGCACAACAATCCTTTGCGCACCACTATCCGATTTGGTTGATCAGCCTGTTGTGCCAAAAAATCTCCAGGACTACACTGAGGTGTCAACCTGAGCTGAGCGGTGTAAGCATTTGCAACGGTGACTAACTTTGCTCTTCGGAAATGTTGTCATGATAGGAGCTGAAAGGTTCATTGCTTCCATGATATTTCATTGTTTGGGATTTTGTTGCGCTCTACTTTCCCGAGGGACTGACAGTGACTGGGATTGATCTTGGCAGGTCATGAAATCCAAGGACGAAGTGGTCATGCATGCAGGATTCAGACGATTCTCAGCTCGTCCAATCTATTCTGAGATCCCAAGGACGGCTGATGACGGCTGCCAGTCCGTCCCAGCAGTGAAATTGTTCATCAAATTGCAGAGTAGCTCAGGGGTGGTTCATTTATGTTAATGATTGTTAATGTGTTGAATCCAAATCATAAACCATCCTCAAATATCCTCAATATCACCAGAAATGAGTGGTATCACAGTATCACCCTCCAAAACTGTGGCTTAATTAATGAGTTTACCACAGGTATTCTCTAGCCAGATCATTTTGTGCCTCACAGGAAGTCTTCCACCAACAAGAAGTACAAGTTCATGCGATTCTTGCACCAAGAGGCTTCGCTGACAAAAGCACTAGAATGGAAAGCACGTTAGAACAATCCGAGTGCAAAGCGCAGAGCGTTGTGAAGCTTTAGCATGGAGTTGATGTGGTTTTGCTTTTTGAAAGCGGAGTACGCACTCGCGGCTTGAACCCAGATCACAGCATGTGCTTCGTTCTATGCACCAGTGGTCCGGAAGCCAATGCGGGAAGGTCTCAAAGTGCACATTGCTTGAGAAGTCCCAGTCCCAAACATATGGTGAAAACTTTGGTAAATTGCCCATAATGGGGAATGAACATCAATCCATTAACGAGGATCTACTTTTTTGTGGCTGGATTTTCATGGTGGAATTGGTGGAATGGATGACCACATCACCGAGGTCTTTCCACCCTGTCGGCTGCTGATGTCTGTGCAGCCTGAGGGGGCTTGGCTCCAAGATGCGTTGTTCTGTGTTAATCAACTGGTGCTAGTCGATAGAAAATGATAGAAAAATATCTCAACTGGTGTCTAGTACGAGTCGCCCATGGCTGGCACTGAGGCGATAACCCCTGAGCTGGCAGCGGCTGGAAGTGTATGCAAGCCAAGTTTGAGCTGTGCAATCAGTGATGCCTATGGAAGTCATGTTTGGATGCGACACAAGAGGATCACAACATTAGATAGTTGGTTCCATTAGAATCATTAGAAATACAAAGACAGAACTCCAAGAGATGGTTTGAGTAGATGTTTGAGTCTGTTTCAGACCCCATAGTCACATATAGTCACGCCATCCGCCAGATTGTGAGCGTGGATCCCAAGCAGTTGATCATCAAGCGGATCATCCTCACAGGAGCACAACTCACTTGGCGATTTTTTCGCACGGCCAGCACGGCGGCGATGGCAGTGGCAGGATATCCTTTTCGCACCCAAAAGAACAAAGCGGTGGTGCGGACCCAAGAATGACATGCTCAGGACATGCTGGACATTGAAAGTTGCAGGAACTGATGATCTATCGGTCTATCCTTTGGGGCAAGTTGGGAACAGCCAGGATTGCAGTCCGAAAATGATGATCCTGTTTGCATAATACTTTTTGGATATCAAATATAGACATTATTGACAACTTCTGGATAAATTACTATCCAAATGATCTTATTTCAGCTTCTTGAATTAATATAACTGATCCAGATAACTTCATGCTTCACTGGAATGCTGGGTGCTGGAAAAAGGGTTCTTTCATGTTTGTTCCAAGTGGAAGGTCAGGAGAATCAAGACCAGACTGCAGGTTCGCTTCATGTTCTTCAATCCACTGGATATCAGATGGCCACTTGCTGGAAAGGATCGTGGCGATGAGTCTGATTAGAAAAGGGAGTGTTTGGATGGACTTTACAATTTTCTACGGCGCTGTTTTTCCAATCATAAACAATTGTTTGCTTCTTTTCTGCTGTTGGGGGAGCAGGGTTGTTGTCGAAACACACCGCGAGTGACTTTGGGGACGCGGCGTAAGGTTCAAGCCAGTGGAACTCTCCACCAAGAAAGGCTTACGAGGACGGTGACATACGGTGACACAATGGGGAAGCCCCATGAGAATGAACTGGTGGCAAGCAAGTTCAACAGTCACCCCACTCCAAGTTATGGCAAGCATTCTCTGGAATCCGTTGAAAATGTTGCCTTGAAGATCCTTGCGGCGTTTCTGAACGAATCTCTCAACCGATCAATTCGGTGCTCCGATGATATGAGTTCATGAGCTTTTGCCTGGGCTGAAGTCGTCAGAGTGTGTTCATGCAGGGATGTTCCAAAGTTATCCCATTTTGACCCCTGCCAGACAGAAGATTATGAACCTGTTTGGACGATTTTAGACATCCTTGAGTTCAGCATGAATGTTCCCAGTATGTCAACTTGCCGGGTATGTCTGTGTGCACAGGCCACATCAAGGAGTCCTTGGGGACCCATGGCTACATGAAATGCCGCTTCAGTGCTCACATCAAGCAGGCGCGGCAGAAAACCAAACACCGATCTGTTTGTTTCAGCAGTTTGCGCATGGAGTCCCAGGATGACACGGTTTGCATGAACCTCTACAAGCGCGCCTAAAACCTAGTGCTGTTTCGAGGGGCGCGGCTGATTTTCAAAGGTGTTTCCCTGTCGTACCTTTCATATTCCAATGCACCCTTTGCAAAGCCTTGCGCTGGTTTGCATAATGTTGCACGTCCTTTCGTTCACACACTTAGACACTTGATTTCAGCAAGATCAGGTTTACCCCAAGTGGCACCCTCCTGCTTGGGGTGGCGACGCTAATGCTTCCCCAGAAGAAGCTTGAGGACGCTGGGCAGTTGCAAGAATGTGAACACTAGAGTCTACATGAAGCATGCATTTATGATTTTAGCATTCTTGGAAAAAAGATTAGAAAAGAATGTCTTGAAGGGCGATTCCTGGGGAAAAGAAATTCATGAGGAGTGCGTCAAGGGCACAGTGTTCAGGATATGAATTCCTTCTTTTCTTCAATTATATAGGTTGCCTCCTTTTCTAGGATTCTGCCTTGCGCCTCCTATATACTCATCTTCACGCTTTCAACTCTTTTTTTGCAATACTCCTAGCTTCTGACAGCTCTTGTCATTCACAGCCGTTTTCTTTTTTGATGCTCTGTTATTTCTTGTTGTCCTTCACGGAGATGCAGGAATCAAGCCATCTCGCGTCATCTCACCCTGCCAAAGAAGCATCTGTCAGGATCGCTACGTGGTCCACTGTCTCACCGACGAAAAGCATTCGTTGAAGATCTGAAGTCGCTGGCACGTGTCAGTTCTGCCCTAGGTGTAAGAAGCTGCACTGCAAGTTGCCAGGTTGAAGTCCATGGCGCACGTGTCAAAATATCCAGGAATGAATTGACTTTCACTGATTTTCACTGTTTTAGTCTATGACTTCTCCTGCTGGCAGCGCATTGGCATCAGGAACAAAGTCGATCGAGAGAAAAGCAGGAGTAGCAAAAGCATTTTTCGAGCGGATTCTCTTTTAAAGTTTGAAGAGCGCCTTCACAGTGAAACTTCACAGTCACCGGTTTGTGCGTTCTTTTGTTTGAGCAAGAGGCAGAGAGGGCACGTGTCAGGTCTGAAGGTTTGGCAAATCGACGGAACATAACACAACACTGTTTGACCGCAACAAACTGAATCTCAGGTGATTCCCTTTAGGAATCTCCCCATGCAAAATTTGCAAAGCTTGGACGTGATGTTGCAGCAAGAAGAGTGCTGCCCTGACTAGGTACCCATGTGTTGGCGAAAAAAAGATAGATGCAGCACAGATGTTCTCCCATAGATCATCATTTATCATTCAACAATTCCAAATCTGAGGAATGATTCTGAAGCCATGTGATGCCAGACATCCAGAACGGGCCGCCTGGCTGCCATGCCGGCCCTCTTTTCCGTGTGCTCCTTCGAGCACGCCGTTTCTGGTTCCACAGGGACCGTGCTGGCGACGGTGGGGGATCATGGTGGGAGGATGGGCCATCCGTCGCGTTACCATGGTAAGATATGGTAATATGAATTAGTAATATGGTCAGAAAATCTTCAACTGGGTGTGTCTGAAAATGGGTGTGTACTATTAATCTATTATACCCTCCAAATCATTAATGGCGAAAACGGAACATTTACAGTAAATATATTGTAAAGGGTAAAATGATGGAAACCCATTGGAATTGGTACCCTATATTCGGACAAACCCAACTATGAGGTGGTTGATTTGGATATGTCCCAATGGTTTTGACAAAGCTCAAGTTTCCGGCAGACTCATTGAGCAAAGCCGTGTCAGTTGCTGCTCTTCCCCCTGGAGCGGCTGAAAACTTTGCTGCAAGTTGATCCGGAGGCTTACCATGGGTCAGAGGCTTAAGATCAGCTGCAGTTGAAAATGGATTCAAAGATGATGTCTCGGACAATTTTCGGACAATTCCAGCCACTATGTGTCACTGTTCAGTAATTCTGTGATGCCGGGGTTCTTTTAAGTTAATGGCCCAACTACTGCAAAGATGCATTTGGATGCATTTGGATGCATTTGGAACATCACTCATCATTCACATGTCATGTGATATCATTTGAGACTGGCCCAGCACAAAACGCCCCAAAGGCTTCTGGATGTTTTGCGGCGGGTGCTTCGAGATGAAGGTGCCTCAGGTCTCTACACTGGTGTCTTCCCCAGTGCGATTCCACCAGTGATTCCTGGCGCGAAAATAGCTGGCAGTCCAAGGTTGCACACCAATGCTTCAAACGGTGGGCTCATCCAACTTTTTGTACTTCTTTCTCTTCCAGGGTCTTAAGGAGCCATGATGAGCCACGAGAAGAGTTCTGGTCAAGTCTAGAAAACATTGAATTGGCTCCAGCTGACATTTGCCCCTCCAGGCCCCACTGTTAGATTTGTAAGGTGTGCGAAATCCCTATTTCAAAGGTCCAACTTGGTCCAACTTGGTCCATCGTGGTTGTCAGTGCGACCTCTTGGAGTCGATATCTATGGCACGTTCGCCTCAGTGACATGCAAGGATTTTGTAGCAGATTGCTTTCCACACATCTTCTTTGATGCCAAGCTGTTACCAGCACAGGAGCCCTTAGCTCATGCTTTTGGCCGTGAAGAAGGCAAGATGAGCAAAGGATTTGTTAAGGGTGGGCTTCCACAGACCTAAAACCATCCTAAACCTATGGACCCTGTCAGATTAGTATCTATAGTACTGGGAAGCCTGGTGGGAGGTGGACTTGGTTGGGAAAGGCGAGGGAAGGTTGGAAAAAATCATCAAGATCATCAAGTCAAACCAGGTCATCTTGAGGTTTCTCCAAAAATCGGCTGTACCCCAAATCCACTAAAATGGCATTTTCCTATCATCAGAATATCCCACCAAAATTCTTGGGTCTCAGGCATCATTGGCTCCTACGAGACCCTAGCCTCTTCTGCTTTGGCTGGTGCTTTGAACATGGCCCGATCCTTTGTTTTGGGAAATCGTCAGAACAGATTTGAAAGGTTTGAACATGGAAGACTTCGTTCACAAAATGGTGAAAGCACGGACTATAATGGTTTGCCACGTGTCACTTTCTCAACAGTGTGGATACTTCCCTCCTTCCACTCGGCTTTTGCCAAATTTGCGCGATTGAATTGAATCTGAACAAAAATGCCATTGAATACCATATACCAGTGAAATGCATTGAAATGCAGTGAATGATTCGCAGATACAGAACAGAACATCAGAAACTTCCCATAGCAAGACCTTGGATGCCCTGGGCGAAAGGTTTTCACTGAGCCTCTTTGGCGCGCTTCTGTCATTGCTCAGGCGATGTGGGGAACTGACGACATTGTGTTGTTATCCATTTGAGTGCATATATTAGATGTTTTCTGAAGTTGAGGTTGGCTGAACGCATGTATTTATACATATTGTCATATTGTGTATTATTGTGTAAGATATCGGTACACGTACTAATTTCGGTTCAAGCCGATTCTGCAATAACCAAAGCAATACCAGTAGATAGTTTTATGACACAGTTTGAAAAATGGGAAATAAGGAGTTAAGAGCAATCTATATACTCGTAAATTTGCAAACAATTATTAGGGTAATTGTTGAATGTGTTGAATGTGTTGAATGTGTCCGCAAGCTAAATTATAATCATATATAATCATCAAACGATACTTTATAAATTTCGTGTTAATGTGATTTTGAGGCGGCAATGGACATGCTTCAGGTGTTTGTTTGGGCGTTCGGCCAATTCGCAAATGTTATGGTTCTTTGCATTTGTTTGATTGTGTTTGCACTGTAGCGGAGCGCTTCCCTTAGTAATTTTTTGGGGAGCGGATTTTCAGATGTGTACGGTAACCTGCAAGCTGAAGTGAAGATGTTTGTCACTGCTACCAGCACCATGTCCATCAATGACCCCGTAGCCGTTGGATCAACTTCCATTGCTCAAAGAGCTTTGGACGGCAACATCAGGCCGTGTGAAGCAAACACATGAACCTAGACTATGATGTCGGTGACGAAGCAGGTTTTCTGGTTGAATCACATCCTCAGGACCGAACTCAGCAATGAACTCTCCCAGGTCCTGGCTGGTTTCTGTTGAAGCTGCAGGATCCTGTGACAACACCGCGGTGGAAGGGTTCATTGGCTACCCGTGTGGCAGCTGCAACAGTCCTGGCATTGGCTGCTCTGAACTTGGGCAGACACATGTTGACGCAGGCAAGTGAGTCAGGATTGAAAAGCGCTCAGATGAGCTCGGAGTGACAGTACCAAATGAGTCCCGCTGCCCAAACATTCCCAAACAGAGGTGTGTACTTCTTATTTTTCTTCTGTTTCTTTTCTTCTTATGCTGCATTTGTATGCATTTGTGTCTTCTTCCTCATCTTCCTATTTCTCTTCGTAGGCAACTGAGCTACCTGTCTAGTGAAAGGGAAATGGATGTGGAACGAAAGGGGTCACATCACAGTTTGCCCACTGTAACAGACTCTGTAATGAGCCATGTCATATGGACCTGGATTACCAGCACAGTCACAAACATGTCCAAAGCAAAATTGTCGGAGCAACGTCCTGTACTTGTACGTTTTGAGAAAAGAACTGTGCAAACGCCGGCCAAACGAAACACACAAACTGAACAGGAGAAAATAACGATAACTACCAAGAGCATCCAAGAGAACTTGCATGCAGCTGGTAAAAGCGCAGAAACCTTTTTGGCAGACAAGATGCATTTGTATGCATTTGTGTTTTTGCATGTTTTTGCACTGCGGTTAATTATTGCAGAGGTAAAGTCCATTGGTGTACAGCACTCATGGTTCTTACATGTTGTCACATTGTACAGTAGCTACTGTAGTATACTGTAGTGCTATTTGGCCTCACAGGTTGTAATGCCAGCAACCTTACTGTCCGGTCCCGAACACATTTGCAACCGCGTAGGCTGAAGTGAAAGATGTTGCTTGGCTCAATTTGTCGAACGTGGGGTATCCCAAAATCCAGTTGATCATGGTTGATGATAGTTGATCATTGTACGCCATTTGGTGGGTACATACACCATTTTCAGACACACCCAAATGATCGGCTCGGCAGGTGCATTTTCAGTGAATCCCGCGGTTCCATGGTTTTTACACCCACAGATTTCCCCTATTTCCCATGTCAGTCGTGAAGATTTTGGTCTTAGGCAATCGCTGAAACCTCGGAGATGATGAAGTGCCTCCCGTGTCATGAGAAAGAGCACCTGAGCTATCACCAGTATCACCAGAGCTTCAACCTGAATGTGGCCAATGTGCTACATAAAGAGTGCATTAGGAGCTTTAATAGAACTTTGAACAAGACAAAGGAATGAGGATAAGGTCTGATAAGGTGGTACTCGTAGCCAGACACGAGATGAGACTCTCTTCTGAGGTGCACCCTTGGGAACAACCAGTGGACAAAGTGTCCAGAAGATCGGCCCTACTTCTCAGAAGGGCATTGCACCATGCTGCGTTTGTTGACTTCTCTGGTTTGGGGATTGGGCCGCGTGGGGATGAAACAGAACTCCTGGAGTGACGATGATTATGGGCAGTGCTTTCACATCCTTTTACCAAGCTGGATAATGCCTGCCCATCTGATCATTGATACGGTGTCATGTTTTGCCATCATCTTTCGAAAATCGGTCAAGATGATCAGAGATTGGAATAGATTGCAAACATTGCCGACGTCATGTTTGGGATTTGCATGGAATTAAGTACTGGTGTGTATTTGCTTTACACGAGCAGCAGGTCACTTGCCTATGTATATAACCATTTGGAACATAGATGGGTTTAACCATTCCATCCAAGCAAAAATTGCCTCATTTTTTGGGGGTTAGCAAAACAGCAATTATAATAACGTTCTAGCAAACCAATGCAGCTAGAATGATACGACACCTCACTTAGAATATTCTGAGAACAGTAGCAGTTCGAATATTCCAAAGCCGGATCAATCCCTTTGACATCCCTTTGACATGCTGCTGTACGTTCCAATTCATGTCGTCTTCAAATGCCACCCATGGCTGTTGGTTTTCGATGGTTTTCCTGTATAACCTACTGTATCTTAGTATCTACCTAATTTTCAATGTACCGTGCAAAAGTCAATGTATCATGATGTATCTATCTGATGCACCTTGAAGTCACTTGACTTTTTTGTGAATCTTACTTGTTGCTTTGGTTTGTGTATGCGAGTGGTTTCTCCGAAATGTTCGGAAGAGGAAACACAATAAAAACCTTGCACTTAGAATGTTTAAAAGATCATGTGAATGTGATCACATGTTCAATGTCTATATCCCCAAACATGCTCAGAAGCAGCAACTCTTCAACATTTCAAAAAACGGCCCTTCATAGCTTGGTTCAAGACAATCTAGATGTTAATGATGTTACATGAATAAAGTGTTTTCTTGAAAGAACCTAACCCCGACCCCGCTTGAGTACTTAGTGCTCCCCAACTCGCATTGCCATGATTGCAAATGCCACACTTTAAGAAGCAATGTTTTTATTGATATCTTCAATGTCGAATATTCTAAGTGCAAGAAACCACATGCAGATAGAATATTGTGGAAATGTTCACCCGGGCCTCGAACGGAGTACCCGAGAGCTCAAGTATTTAAACCAAAATATTCTAAGTGCTAGAATGCTACTATTAGTTGTTTTGATTTTATGATTGAAACTCCCATCGATGTGATTTTCGTCACTTGTTTATCCAAGACTCCAAGATACTGCTTCTACTACCATGCCTCTCAGGCAAATGCGTCAAATCCGAGGAAGCTTGGTTGAATCTCAACATCCGACAAATTGCACGGACATTAAAGCACAAGCAGCACCAGCATTTGAAGACCCAGACTGCTGAGAGAAAAAAACCTCCTGCATTCGAGGTATGCGACGATCTCTCGCCTCGTCCCTTTGGCCCGGAATATACCAGAAGAGGTTTCCTGAAATAGGGGTACCCCAAAATCATCCATTTTAGTAGCATGTTCCATTATAAACCATCCAATTTTGGGGTACCTCTTAAACCCCATATGGTTTCCTTTCGCATTTTGTTGCCGCGGAAGTTCATTGTCTTTTTCTGCCAGAATCTTCGAGGCGCTGTGGGGTGCATGTTGTGCCAAAACTGCTTTGACACTGCCTGCCACATTGGCGCAGAGTATGTGACGCTGAGCAGCAAATTTACCGATATTTCACGGACCAGCCGAAAAGACCGCGACAAGCAAGGTTTGTGACATTCCTTGCAGGCTATTCTTAGATCTCTGTGTTGGACAGTATCATGTTATGTGTAATATTGATTGATATGTATATATATATATATAATAGTCAGTGTATATATATACACATGTATATAGTCACATGATAAACATCTGGGCGGCACCCCGGCCGTGGGGTAAGTATACATATATGGTATGTTTGCAGGTTATCAGTATCATGTTGTTTGTTATTGTTTGCAGGCTATGTTTATGCTATATAAATTGTACGGTATCATTGGTTCTTCATCGGTTGGGCGGTGGCTGGCTGGTAGAGGCATCACAGGATTCAGCATATTCACTGCAAAGACAACATTAATATCCGTTAATGTTGATGACTTCTGTTAATTACTATTTATTCTCATTAATTAGTGATGATAATTATATAATCGCCATTAATATCTTGTCATTACTGTCATCAATCTTGAATTAAGTGGTCCATTAACATTTCGAGGAGTGCTATGTTGCTCTGCCATGCTCTGCCGATGAAGACTCACCCAAGTTTCACCTCTTGCCGCATCACCACACTGAAACATACTGAAACCATGTGTAATTTGCGGGCGTAAAGTGTCTTAAGCTGCTTGACCCTAAGCTTTAACGGACTGGTTTTGGTGGGAAAATCTTAACCGGAAACCATGGAGTTTTACATGAAATATGGAGGTTTCCTGAAGAATGAGCCGTTTTGCCATGGCCAAGCCATGCTTGAGCCAGAAAACGTGCTCACATTTTTCAGCTCAGGAGATGCGAGAAAGAGACCCCCTTCTACGATCCTACAACTCTCGCTTGCCAGGCAAGTTGCGAAGATTCAAGTACTCCACAATTCGCAGCGCTGCCGTTAAAGCCTCCAACAGTTGTACCCTTTCTTTGTCCCAGAAATACGCAGCTGGGCTTCTGTTAATTGCGCAGAGACGTCGATGTTCGCCGAGTTTGAGCTATTTTAGTTGGTATTTCGAATTAAAATGACTGGACATGATTGGACCACAACATCGGGAATGACTCCAGCGGACAAACAGTTCTAGTTGTTACATGTTGTCACCTTCACTAGTGGATTTAGACAGCTGTTCCCTGCCCTATCGCCCTATTCTCAACTCCTATTATTCCTATTGGAGTTATTTCGAGTTAAGGTACGGAAAGTGCAGAGTCTTCAAATGTCATAGCGACCGCGGTCCAACCGACTGCCTCTCTGGGGAGTGCATGTGCTGCTTAGCTTTAAGAAAAACTCCTCGTCAATCTAGCAGTCAGCATTTGGTAGGTTTCAAAGTGGGGAAATTGCATAGAATGAGTTGCAAATCGGCATTTCTGAAATTTCGTTGATCAGGTCAGTTTGGTCATTGCGCAACGAGGGGTACATGTGTCAAAGAGGCAGAGTATGACAAAGCAGAGCATCTCTGTCAACACAATACGTTCACATCGTGCAAGATGTGGAATTGCCCTTCATCGTTGGGGGAGACGAAGTGCGATGGATTTTTCGGTGGATTCGGCACCTACAACTGCCTGCGCAAGGACTTCGGAAAAAAATGCTTCAGTAACTGTTGCTTGTAGTATTCAACTTAGTATTCATCAATATTCCTTATTCATTTCTTTTGAGGGCTGTCAAATCCAAAAACTTGTCCTGAATCCCAAGGAGGACTCTTGCTATGACGCCATGAAGGTTGCTTGCGTGAAGAAAGAGTGAAAGATGTGAAAGTGGCGTTTGTTTGAACCACACTGTGGTGTGTTATCAGATTGCTTCAGCCGTTGTCTTTAGCCATTCCGTTTCGGCATGTCTACGTTTCTAGCATTCCCAATAGGTCCTCATCCCCTCCCAAGGGATTGGTTTCGTCTCACTTCCTTAGCTTCCTTAGCAGGAGCTCCAGACCCTGGCAAATTATTGCCTCTCTAGGATTGGGATAGGCAAGTGTGACTGCAGGATGTAACGCATATATTCTTTGAAAGGGCTCTGCAATATGTTGTTTTGATATTTTTTGTTATGCTTGTTTGTCAAAGAGAACCCATCCTGGTCATAGGACACATGTTGTATCAGCTACTGCAGCAACAGGGCACAGCTCCAGCTGTATGTGCGTGACACACTTGACCAGTCCCGCTGAGCTCCAAATCAAGCCGCACACTTCTAATAGAAGAAAAAAAGACGCTGCTCAGTCGCAAGTTTCAACGGTTTGAATACTCACTGTAAAATTCATGCAGTATACAGTATAGATCATAGAAAAGTAAGATCCACCAAAATTGCAAAACTATACAAACATAGGATTCAAAAAGTTGATGCATCACTTCGCCATCTTTACAAAAGTTACTATGTAGCAGTTTTTTGGGGTGGAAGGTTGTCTTCGCACTGTGCAGAGAATTTAAAGAGTGTCAGGCGAGCAGCGGAGGACTACGGGGATAGCTGGGATCTCATGGCACATATTTTGGCCAGAGTTTATCAGCCACCTTTTGCTTGAGAATGTTGAATTGATTTGACGATTGATGTTTCATTGTGGACAGGAGGCTTATTTTTCTGGCCACTTGTTCTATATACATGCACCATAATTAGCACCATAATTAGCACGCTGCACGCATTAAACACCTGGATGCTACTGAGTCCCGATTCCCTGGTTTCAATTTTTCCATGTCTCGGGGCGGTCTGGATAGATTTGCTCCATGTGAATTTAATTTGCAAGGACAGCGGCATGGAGCAACGGAAAGCACGGACCTTGAGTTTCACGTGTCAATTGCTAAAGCATATCAGGGACTCATGAAGTTTGAACAGAATGATCCGATCATTTGTGTACTTTGACGTCTATTTGGATTGTCAGCTACCATCTATGATTCTGGTTATGTACACATTTCCCAACACCCCAGAAGTTCTGACGTTTTCCAATCGTGTCTCACCCTGGCATTCATCATCTACGTAGGATGATGGATCTTACAGGACAGTTCAAAGCCGAGGTTCAAAGGAAGTTGCCCCTCGATGCGGAGTTTTTGCCACGGTCGAACTCTTTCAGATGGCTACATCTGCAATGGAATGGGTGTGTCTGAAAATGGGGCATGCATGGGCATGCCGGTATACCGCAAAAAAAAAACATGTTGAAAAAATGGATGATCCATGATGATCCATAAAATTTAGGGATGCCCAATTTTCAGACCCAAATCTGGAATGTTGGGCCATCCAGCAAAATTTCGCCGGAGATTCAAACAGCCAGAGCTGCGCCAGGTGCATCGAATTTGGGCACAGGAGGGTGCAAGGCTCGAAATGGAAGGATACTGTAGGCCGTGTGATACAAGGATGTTTGTGATAAGTGATAAGGACGCGTGTCTTCAAGTTGTCGACAAATTTGACATCTGAACAAATTGTGAAAAGAATTGATGCAGTGATAGTGATGCAGATTGCTGCAGTCGGTGAGGGCGTTGTGGCGCGGTCTCGGAACCTCCTTGTGGTTGGTGACAAATCCGGTTGGGAACCCATTGTCTGTCACGCACTTCGGAACTAAGCAGCCATTGTTGAGGTGTGGTCAACGCACTGAACACTGATCACTTTCGAAGTGTTGCAAGTGTTTTTGACATTCTGCTGATTTCCCGCATTTGGTTTGCACCGCATTTAAAGTTGCTGCCAGATGTCAATCTGTTAAAAATCAAGAGAATCAGATCACAAATTGTGTGGACTGTAGACTGTAGACTGCATATTCAAATACGAGCAGGCCTTAGTCCAGCCTCAATCTATCGTCCCTACAGCCCCTTGTCCCCTTGTGATCCGAGCCACATTTTGGTCGCCCTTTTGGGGCGTCACTTGGCGCCACTTTGAAGCAGTACTTTTAATTTCCAAAGAAGAAATTCTTGGCATGAAGCTGTCTCAAGCATTCTCAAGCAACATTCGGTCACCAAACAATGATATTACAATGATCATCCTGGGACTTTGGGTCCAGTTTTCTCAAGACATGATGCAGCCACACTCCTGAGAATCGCGCAGTGCTTTACGACTTTACGCCTAAGGTCATCCAATTCTTTGCTTACGATTTCCTGAAAGCCCTCTATGTGCATGCTGCAGAGATTTCTGCGGCAGAGGCCATGCTTGGAAACATCTTACTTCGGCATGTTTTTCAAGTTTTCTGTCTTTCCCTTGCCTTGAACGAGGCATTCTTTATCGGCGCCATTGCAAAGGCCTTGGCGACACTCTTAACATTCCCGTTGCAGGCTCCCAGAGAACAGAGCTTGCACTACGACATACTACGACAAAGCATTCCTGTTGTATGATTTCTGGCAGTGAATCATTTGATAATGTGACTCCCACCGTTCATCCCTTTTTGGCTCGGTGTCACGCTGATATCTTTCTTATACATTCTTGATCATTCTTGTACTCCAGTTTTTGTTTTTGCAGGTGGCACAAAGTCGACTGCGGGCATGTGGCGGAGGTGTTGGAATGGTGCCGGACCCTAGTGGCTGAAACAGCCAAGTACTCTGTGTGCTCCCAAGGGCTCTCTTTGCAATGGTGTTCTGCGCAGATTCAAACAGGCTTTTCGAATCTCTCGGAAGTCTTCTATTCTTGGCATGATGATTCCCATCTTATTTTGCGCTTTGCATGCATGGTTATTTGTGCAGTCGTCCTTGCTCATTGCCAGTTGACACAACATGATGGAACCTATATCATCCTTTGCACCGAGAGATGCATACATATTATTGTACGTATGTATATATGATATGTATATATATATTACAACTTTGGACTGTCTCAACCGTCTGGCAAAATCTCGGCTCAACTTGGCTTGGCTTAGCTTCCCGGCATCTATCTTCCCTATCTTCCGTCAAAAGTGTTTTTGGCCGACGTCGGCACCATGCGCTTCTGGAGCTTCTTAGTTGAATTGATCCGCCGCTCCTCGCTGTAAATGATAGGACTCAGATCTTTCAGTGTCGTTCCATTGCAAAAAAAAGATTGTCTAATGGTGAAGCCCTTTAGACAACCAAAGGATACCAAAAAATAATCATCATTATGCATCATTATCCATCATTATCCATCATTATCCATCATTATCCATCATTATCCATCATTATCCATCATTATCCATCATTATCCCATATTCATCCATGTTCTCCCTATTGTTTTCGGGTGTTTGGCCATTTTCCCGGGACGTGAATCCCTCATTTTCCATACCGCCCCTCGAGGCATAGCTCTTTGGCTTCTGCAAGAGGCAGCTGCCGACCTGAGTCAAGAGAGCCTGGCACGTGATGATGAATGCATGGGAGCGAGTTGCGCTGCAAATGCGTTGCAACTGCAAGGCAGGGGAGGGAACGTCACAGCGGAAATCCGCCCGCACCGAAGGTGTTGGGGCGTGATCGTTCGGATGGCACTCGTAAAAGGTTACCGGTTTACCTGGGGGGGGGGGGCCATTATTCGGCCAAAACCTCCTGTTTTTGATAGGTCGTGACGCTCGCCTTCAAAAAACACTGTAAAAAACAGTACGGAAGACACCTGTTCGTGAACGCGCC
>Ga0126342_10005231_pt1:0-2500 | contig 22546 bp, 29 predicted proteins | sample Cyp1metagenome_FD_92528 | JGI IMG/M metagenome (GOLD analysis project Ga0126342, IMG submission 92528) | Coral microbial communities from Lord Howe Island, Old Settlement Bay, Australia - Cyphastrea 1 metagenome | ecosystem: Host-associated > Invertebrates > Cnidaria > Coral ...
ACTACTACTACTACTACTACTACTACTACTACTACTACTACTACTACTACTACTACTACTACTACTACTACTACTACTACTACTACTACTACTACTACTACTACTTTACTTGGGAATATTTGGGAACCTTGGGGGAATCGGTTTTGGAGCTGCTTCGGTCTGCTCCGAAACCTTTACTATGGCTGAAGACCCCAAAGCTTCTGCTGTTGGGGAAAAATATCGAAGTATTGAACACATATGCACAATGTTAAAACTTCAATATGTTACAAGGTGCCCATTCAGGTTCCAAGTCGGGTTCCAGGTTGGTATGTCTCCCCGTTGTGTCTCCCCGTTGTGTCTCCCCGTTGTCTCTCCCCGTAGCGGTTCCACCGGGCTGATCCCATTGCAACGAGTCGGGGTGAGCATCGTTTTCCGCCAACGCGCGCGCGCGTTGGTGGAAAACGAAAGCACGAAAGCGGGGGGACCCGCAGGGCCAACCTGGAACCCAACTTGGAACCTGAATGGGCACCTTGTAACATATTGAAGTTTTAATTAGCATTGTGCATATGTGTTCAATACTTCGATTGTCACTCCCTGTGTCAGCCGCAATGGCTAACATGGAACTTTTGGATGAACACTCACTGGCAGCTTGTGGGGTTCTATGTTAGCATGCCATGCAGGCAAAAAGTGTGCAAAAATGACCAAATTCAGCAGCACCAACATGGCACCTACCTAGCCCTTATCCCGCTCATGAATTTTAACATGGGTGCGCTAACATGGAACCCATTTTGTTTGCCCAACGTTGGTTTTCGGGAGAGTACAGTAAAAATATCGCCAGCAAATCCATAGTTTTCAGACCCGCCAAGAACTCTGTTCTTGATTGATATCCCAGTGATATCACACTAATATCTCATCGTATTTCCATGAAGATCCCAAACAAAATATATCCCATTTCAAGGGTATGATATAGCTATAAAAATCCCCTATCTCCATGAATGTCCCAACAAAATTTTCCCAAACAACTGATTTCGGCAAAAAAACATGTCTGGGATGCCAATCTGCATAATGATAGGCTATAAATAGGATATCATTGGGATATTCACCACGTCCATCGCATCCCAGCTACCCACGTCCACCTCAAGGACGATGTGACGATGAGCTCGCGCAGGGCGAAGGCCACTTGCGCAGAAAGGTGGAACCAGTACCTGGCGCCAAAAAAACGAGGACTACCAATATCAATATCAAGAAAAAGGTCATCGACATTAGACATTCAATTCACTCATAGGTATTCATAGAGATAATCGAAGGAAGTTTGGAAGTCAAACTTCCGACAATATGGACAGATGGAAGAGCAGAGGTGGTAAGAGTCAGAGAAGAAAAGAGAAGAGAAGAGGACAGGAGAGGAGACGAGAGGAGAAGAGAAGAAGAGAGAAGATCAGAGAAGATCAGAGAAGAGAAAGAGTCAGAAGAAAGAGTCAAACGAAAGAAGACGCAGGTGCGCGAAAAGGTAGAAAAGTCGCGATTCACCGTGTTGTTCCAATGATGTGTGGCTCCGGAGGGTCGAAAAGTAGCCATCTGGCCAGATGAGAGATGAAAAATTGCACGCCGTTGTGGTGCGAAGCACATTCCGAAGTCAAAAAGTAAAGAAAGAGCTCACATTCGGAACACTTTTGGAAGTTGAGATGATGAAAAAGTGCACTCCGTTGTGGCGCGAAGCACAGTTCGAAGTTAAAATGTACAAAACACACCATGTTCGGACCACTTTTGTAAGTTAAGATGATGAAAAAGCGCACGCCGATGTGGCGTGAAGCACATTTCCAAGTCAAAATGCACAAAACACACCAGGTGCGGAGCGCTTTTTGAAGTTGAGATGTTGAAAAAGAGCACGCCATTGTGGCAGGAAGCACATTTCCAAGTCAAAATGTAAAAAAAAAACACCACATGCTTGGACCACTTTTGAAAGTTCAGAAGTGGTTTTGCGTGGCAGGCACAAGGGATTCTGCACCTTGCCAAAAGTGAGCAAAACGCGAAGGCTTCTGTAGCATGTCCAAAAACGATGGCAGGCGTGGGGCATTTGAAGAGGATCTGGAAAGATGCATGTCGCGTGGCACACGCAGTACAAAAGACCTGTTCATCGAGATGTTAGGAGGTCAGGGCGCTGATTTCCTGAGAGGGGCTGCATTTTGCTACAGTGACAGGTGCAACCTTCGTATGACCTGGCATCACTTTTTCATGGCAAGCGCAACACTTTAGACAGATGGAGTGGAAAAATCGCAAAAAGCATGGGTGCGAGGCCGTCAGCTCTGCACTCAACTCTCCATTTTTGAAGGAAGTCTCGCAGAATTGCTTCGTTTTTGATGTTGTCAACTTGAAGAATTGAGGAAGTCTCGCAGAATTGCTCCGTTTTTGACGTTGTCAATTTCAAAAGTTGAGGGTCTGGCGGAATTACTGCTTTTTCTATGTTGTCAACATCAAAAATTGAGGAAGTCTCGAAGAATAGCTTCTTTTTCAAACTTGCAGA
>Ga0126342_10005231_pt1:7500-22546 | contig 22546 bp, 29 predicted proteins | sample Cyp1metagenome_FD_92528 | JGI IMG/M metagenome (GOLD analysis project Ga0126342, IMG submission 92528) | Coral microbial communities from Lord Howe Island, Old Settlement Bay, Australia - Cyphastrea 1 metagenome | ecosystem: Host-associated > Invertebrates > Cnidaria > Coral ...
AGGATGGATGAAGACAGCCTGCCACAACAGTGGCTCCAATCTTCCGGACACTGGCACGCAAGCCGAAAGAGGAGGACCGTCCTTTGACCAAAGCACAAAGGCCAACGTTTGAATCAAGAGCAACAGTCTGTCGGCTTTTTGGAGGCTGTATGTTAATGTGCCGTGGCCTTTCCCATCTCCATGCTGACACGACGTGCCACTCCTGAGACAACAAGGCATTATTGCAAAGTGGGCTCTCCAGACCACCTTCCTTTGAGTTCACGACAGCATCAACGCGAAGCTTTCGCAAGAGAGCCTGGCGAAAAGCTCTAGCAACTTTCGGCCAGCTCATCGACGTTAGTTGCCAAGGGCTTCGTCCACGTGCCTGCAATGGGGACGTGATGATGATCCCGGCTGCACCTTCTGCAAAAGTTCTTCCCGTCCAACTCGCAAGCCTTTCAATTGGATACTGCCAAACATGCAAGACGCTGTGATGAGCTCCTCAATCAAACCTTGAAGCACCAAAAATTGCCACTCTAGAGCCTGCGCATCTTGGTCTTCCGGGGCTGCTCCAAAAGGCCAGGAGCATGAATTTGGCTAGCCTTCCACATCAAAGTGAGGGCTCGCAGGGCCAGAGTGGTGCCCAAATGCGTCCTCTCATCAGTTGGATCGAAACCTCGAGGCTGATCATAGCTTCTGATGGCTGGATGCTGTGCGGGAGAAAAAGTTGTGCAAGTAGGCTTACCCATGAAGGAATCTAAAATTCCAGATTCCAGCATGTGCAGGATCCAGCAGACCACTTTCAATTTCGCAAGGTCATAGTGTGGCGATCTGTCCAAGTCAATGACTGGTCCAACTGTCCAGCCATGAGCAGCGACATGCTGCGTGACTTTTCCGCTTCCGCCACAAACCTCAATGAAGTAACCTCAAGGCCAAGAGCTTCGCCACAGGACTTGGCAGGCACACGATCTTCAAAGCTGGGCTCATCCATCATGTCAAGCTTCCGGACCAGTGATTCCTCTCTTGTCATTATGCGAACATCCTTTCCATCGGCCTGTTCTCCACAAAGCTCTGGCAACTGCAGGGCGAACCCTTGTGCTGACTATGGCTCCTTTGGCATCAGAGGAGTTGGTGGCATACACAGTGGAGCTGAAAGATCTGCAACCATGAGGGGAGAGAGGACTGCAAGCACCACCAACTCCTGTGCAACTTTTCTGAAGCTTTACAACCTTCGGGTTATCCTGGTCAACATTCGAGGCGTCAACAAGCTTAAAGCTTTCCATCTAGAATGCTCATCATGGGCCTACGGTAGAGAAGCTGTGAAACCAGCCAGCAAGCAGGCAAAGATGAAGGCTAACCGAAATCCATCGCAACCTGGAAATTTGCCAAGAGGGGAATGCCAGCGAAATCCGTTTCTGCCAGGAAGTGACAATGCCGAGAGCACGTGACAAAGTCCAATTCTGCTCCTGTGACCTTTGCCTGACAGGCATCGTGAACATCTTTCTCAGCTGAGCTAAGCAAACCTTCAGCCTTGTAAACCTCCTGAGCAGACTGCATCCTCTGTTCAGCACAACTGGGGCCAGCCACTGCATTGTTGGAGTCTGAAACGATAGAGACGGCATAAAGTCGTCAATCACAAGCTCACATACGTTCTTGTCGCCCCGGGACACTCGATCAGCTCATCGATCAAGCCATGGGACTGCATCAGTGACCTGTGGCTATCAACTGCAAACTCAAATCCAAGAGCATCCCCTTGCGGAATGCTGGCAAAACACGCTCGAAGATCAGGGGGATGGTCATCTTTGCCGCAAAGGACATGGGCCGACCCAAGAAATCACCATGCTTCAGCTTATCATAGCGCTTCTTCCGACCAGCTGCCGCTGAAGAATTCCAAGCTGACAAAGCCGTGGCACCCTCCAAGTCTGAGACCTTCAGAGGAGGGAAACAAACGTTGGCCTTGGTGCGCTCAACTGAAGTCTTAATCTGGTGATAGAAATCTTTTCTGTCCGAAGGCAAGGCGGAATCGAAAAACGCTCCTGCTCGGGATCTCCAAAGAAGAAAAGAGGGTTGCTGTGGGCAGAGCGCGGGAGGATCCTGGAACGGCCCCTCAATTGCATTCCGTGCCCGCCTGTCTCCTATCACGCGATCCGTCTGAATCGACTTGAAGCAGGTCGAGTCAAGGGCCGGGTCATCACGCCGAGGAACAGCAGCCCCCTGGCGTCCCACAACTTTGCCAACTTCGGCACCGCATCATAACTTTCCTTGCTAAGGTCGGGAACTTCTGCGTTGATAGGCTCCTCTCTGAATTCCATGGATGCAGGTTCCATGGAGGCCATCCACAAAGAGCCTCCTAAGAAACTCGAAGGGTCCCAGGTGCCTGTTCCAGAAAGCTTCAGACGTTCGGGCTCCAGACTTCGGTAAGGAACACAGGGAGTCATCTCTGCTCCTATCCGGTCTGATGCCTACTTCTGCAAAACCTCCTCCAGCCCCTTTGAAACCACAACGATACGCATCACTTGCAGCTCCCTGCCATGCAAAAAAAATCACGCAAATCTGTGAGCTGTGATGTCCAACTGGTTGTTCAACGGCCACTGCAAAGCAATGAAACTGTCTCCTCGAGGGCTCGTTTCTTTCGGCACCGTGAACCTTTTCTTTTCCTCTGGGCAAAAATACCTCCTCTTTCCGGCACTGGGAGAGGAAGCAAAGCCTTTTCAGATCTCACGGAGGAAGATCTGCGAACATGAAGGGTGGACCTGAGGAATGCAGACAAGGGAGCGCGAGTCCTGAGGACATCTCTGCAAAGTTCAGCTGCTCACTTCGAAAAAGAAACGGACTGAAGCGAAAACCACGAAGGGAGCTCTTCAGCACCATGCAAACATCCACCCACTGCCCACTGCAGCATCGTACCTTGCGTGATCTTTAATTTCACTGGCATCCTGGCGGAGGGCTCGTTGGGAACAAAGGTTGCCAGCTGTGAACTCAGCCGGTTTGAGGCCCTGAGATACGGCCTTTAAATCTTTCTGCTTTTGGCTTCCTTGGATATCTGGGGCCCATCCTCCTTGTCGTTCTTTTGGCCCCCTGCAAGATGCTTTTTGGTTGGCAAGGCTTCTTGACGGCAAGTGTTGATCAGGCCTGCTTCCTTCACAAACGCCACACCTGTAGTCACCCATTCTGGAGGACAAAGAAGAGAAAAAGGTCTCAGACGAGGATTCGTTGTCTGAGGCTTCTGCGCAAACACTCCAGCTGGAGGGCCCCCCCGTCTAGGGATAGGAGCCAACCCACCTCCCACTTCCCTCCATCTTGCGCCCTGTTCCAAAGCTACAACATCAACTCAATGCCAACATCTTTGGGCTCCAACGTGATCGCCCGCCACCATCAGATCTGCTATGTTCGCCAGAGCCACATCACAAGGCCCAGGTCTCTCTGTCCACCTCAGAAGCCTCCCTGTCTCTCCAGATACTTCGTGAAGATGGACTTTCCGCTGAAAGAAGGAAGATCCTGGGGCATGGCTTCAGGTGCCTGAAGGCATTTTGAGCCACTTTCATCAGAAAACCTTTTCCGGCTGGCTAGCTCTGCCAGAAGCTTCTTCCTCTTTGCCGAACCGTGAGACAGAGAGAGAGAGAGAGAGAGAAGAAGCTGACGAACTGCTGGTCCCCAAATCTTGGAACCCGTCCGAAGTGAGATGCACAACCGAAGATGTCAGAGTCCTCTTCTGGACCATCAAAGAGTGGGCCACTGGGCATGTTCTGCAAAAGCTCCCCCCTTCTTCCCGAGGCGCCCTGATGCCAGAGAACAAAAGGTCAGCAAAGCTTCCATTTTGTCTTGCCTCCCTTGAAGTGCTGCAAGCTGGGAAGATATAGCTGGGAGACTTTGAGCCAAGGACGATAATGGCTCCGACAAGATTGCCGTGATCACCTTCTTGGTAGCGGCTTTGGCTTTGGCTTTCGCAAACCCTGGAACCGTCGGCTGAGGGGGCGGCTCGTGCATTAACTTCTGGTCTGCAGGGTAGAATGCCAGCCTTTTCGTTTGTCATGCTCTCCAACCAATTCAAAGCTGCTTCTTGAAGGTGAACTGAAAGAGTACGAAAGTACGGTATTTTGCCGTACTTTTGTACTCCTAATTCCGTTCTAATTGTGGCGACACCTGTATACATTAATATATATATATATATCTATATATATATACATATAAATGTGCCTCAGCCAACGTGGGAAATCATGTGTTGATCCCTCTTGGGATCGAATCAAGGCCGCCAAGCGGCTGTGTCCGCAGCACCAGACCCAGCGCTGACGCGCCGAAGTGTGCAAAAATGACCGTGGCCATGGCAAATGGAAGCTGATCAAGATGGGTTTTTCTTTGGCAATCTATGTCACAACCAAACATGAAGAAAACTTAACTTGTGCCAGCATGCCATGCAAAACCCCTTATTCAATCCCACTTTTAGATGATTTTCCCCTTCATAATGGGAATTGTTTATCTTTTTGTCCAAGAAATGCAGAGGCCAGAGACATCTTGCCCAAAATTGAAGATCTGTTCAGCAAAGAGTGTATCAAATGTCGTTCAGCTCATGAAATCTGATTGGCTTCTGGGTCTACCGTTTGGCAGCTTCAACCTAATGCTGAAGGCTTTTGGATCTGCACGGAAGGATTTGTTTCAGACCTTGGATCTCCATGATGCAATCCCCAAAAGCCAGCAATATCAGTCTATATCTATATCTACGTCTATGTATAGGTATATCGTCATGGGTCAAAACCCTGGTACCCTTCTGTTCACACCAAAATATTTCGCAAATGCATGGTTGTTGATTTTCCAAGAATGGTTTGATAAGCATTGACCCATAGCCATGTGCATCCATATCTACAATTATGTCTATATTATCGACTTATATGTAACAAGCATATTGGGTAAACAAATATGCGCGGTAGAATCATGATAGATAATATGTGGATGTCAAGTGCATGAGCCAACATCTGGCTCCCATCTTCCCCGGGAATCCACCTCAGCCAATGGCCTCGGTCCGTGGCGGCGATGCCATGATGCGAATCATATAAGTTCTGATAAATATGAGAATGCTCAAGAAAATAATAGCATATAATAATATAATATATATGAGTATGATTATATAATAGTAGCATCACCGTCGTCGTTGTTGTCATCATCCTAATGACAGTAAGCATCGCCATATATCACCATGATAAAGAAAGCCCTGCTGCTGACAGCTGCTGAGTGCTTTTTCGCTAACAGTGAACAGAGGTCATGTCCACCTCTGCTTTGGCGATTTGGGATCCAATCGAGGAAGGGAAAAAAATTATTGTAAACCATGGTTCATCTCCCAAACCAGCTCGCAAAGCAGTTGAAAGCAACGGCAGCTTCTGCCGCTTCCAGGGTAGGACTGTGGCTATTGCGGCACAGCCACAATAAGAAACCTCTGGGTTGTTTCCCCAAATCCTCCTTTCCAAAGATTCGTCCAACTAATGTCACATCCAATCTCACAACTCTTTCCTGGAGGAAACTTCCCAGTTGAAAATCTACACTCTACGTCAATCATCATCAATCTACATCAGTCTACCGTATCTTCGGAAAAAATTGAACGGAAAATGGACCAGAACGGGGGGCGTTGGAAAAGATGGTCGAGAAAGGCAACCAACTCGAGGCCTAGCGAAGGGATTTGCAGAAACTCGGAATCAAAAAATGTCATCTGAAGATGTGAAGACCATCCCACTGGCCCAGGATGCACTGACCACACCCTTCAGCTTCTGATTCTGCAGCCTTTTGATCCGTTGGCGATTTCGCTCTTTGTGGAATGAGCATTGGCAGTGGCGAAAGTTTGAAATTGGATCCCTTTGCGAAAGGGCTCCGGCACCAAGGAATTTCTGTAAATGGGCGGTGATCCACAAAGCTCTGGGGGCATCAGCACACCAATCTTTGAAGGAGCCTGTTCGTTCACCACTGCTCCTATACCCGTGTTCCCTTCCAATATTTGATTTGCAAGGGACAAGCCGCCAGGAGGCAGAAAACTGTTAAATTGAATGGCAAGTGGCATTTCGCGACTAAACACGCAGCCCTCCAATGCCAAGTGTGCACTGTGCACACCATTTCAGATCCTCCTCAAATGAATTCTTTCCAACTTTTAGATACCACACACAAGATAGCGGGACATTCACTGTGTAGATATAAAGCATTATATATACATGTTGTATCTGATACAAGACACGCACGTACATGCTATGTAAAGTCCGGCGCGGCTAAAGATTAACGCGCAAACCAAGGGTTGATCTCATTGCTTGAAATGCATCAAGGAGGGTTCTGAGTTGATGAAATATATGGATATGCGAGCTTGCCTCGTGCTGTCGATGCCTCCGGCAGACAATCGGCGTGATCACAAAAACGGATGCTGAACCAAATTTCAGCACCATTTCAACGAGATGACGGCATTCAGGACAGAGCTCAACAATCTGGTGTTATGGTTGCCACCAAAATAACACCAAAATGTTGGTCCCGGGAAAATCTCAAAGTCCCGATGTTTGTTGCTGACGACACCCAACAAATGCATGCTAAGTGCCATTGAGTTGCAAGATCAATGTGTTCCATGTGTTTGCTGTTTGTGTAATGTACCAGAAAACAAGCATTCAATGATTCCATGCATCTGTCAATGTGGGCGCCGTCGGCTGTTGGTTCACCACCCGGCACGATCTTATGCCATTGTTTTTTCAGTGCTGTTCGGAATCGGATCCCCTCTTTGAGACCTGTTCTGACTGGAAACTGCTTGGTGGTTTCACCCAAAGCATCCGCTTGGGGATCATAGGGATCATCTTACCGTAGGTACCAAAAGTTCATGAATAGTTGGTGATCAAATGATGACTGGCCATTTCATCCGCTAAAGACCATGTCTCATCCTTCGCAAACAAAAAGACCGGCAAAAAACTCCAACTGTCAAATATAATTTCGGCTGTCGTGCGCTGTCAGTGGTGATCTAACTCAGCAAGTAGTGGAGCTGTCTACTGATTACTAGCAGGGCAATGATGGCCTCCTCACTTTGCTCAATCACATTCGGTTTCTCATCAATAACTTCGGCGATCCATCACTTCAGTCACTTCTGGATGAAACAGTGAGATGTACGACTTCACTTCTTCCCATTCTTCCAGTTTTCCATAAATTTATCAGGCTGTGGGAGTTTCACTTTTATTCCCAGTCCAGTCGACCCAGAGGTCGCAATTCCTACAGTTCTTCAAACAGTAGGGAGCCAGAGCTCCGCTACTATGCAAAATAGTAGGGAGAGTTTCAGTGCAAAACACAGTGCAGTACAGTCAGCAATCTCTCTCTGCAGTTTTCTCAATGATCTCTCCAGTCTCGGTTGCGTCAGTCGTGTCCAGCTTGAGCCACGGAGTGGCAGTGGCGCACTCAGGCAGTGCATCCTAACACTCCCCTTTGAACAGATGCTTCAGCGTCTGTCCAGTTCAGTATTGGGCGCAATTAAAACATTGAGTTACAAAGTCGACTCTTGAGAACATTTCAGTTCAATTAAGTGATACAGTGGTGTCTCAGTGACGAACTAGCGCTCTGTACAGTGAAGAAGTGCTGGAGTCTCTCACATGTTCTCTGCAGTGATATTGCAGTCACAACTGCAGTGACTAATTTTGTTTCCAGTCCTCAGGAGCATCTCAATGACGACGCTTCTTGACTTGCACAGTGATCTTCACCACAATGTTGTCATCGGTGTCGTCAGTTTCCCCTTATTTGGTGTAGTGATATGCAGTGGCAGCGCCAGGACGATCAGTCACCGTTGCAATCTCCAGTGAGCCAAACTGGGACTCAAAGGTGCTGTCAATGGGTTTCATCGAAGGACGACTGGACCTCACTGACTCGTTCACGACGGGACAACTGAGGGTCACTGCACATGGGATGGCAAGGATGCACACTGTCCTTAGATGAGGACATTGCACTGCTACTCCTCAACCCACTGAAGTCGAGACTGACAGATTCCAGTGAAGGCCGTGGACTCCACAACATCAACCGACTGTGGATTGACCTCCCTGGCCTTACTGAGCACTGCGATGTTTCCACTGGAAGAGCCTGAGTTCGAGACTGCAATGTGTTTTGGACTGACTGGTGTCACGATGAGTCGACTGGCACCAGTGGCTGCTGAACTGGATGGGAAGCACTTGTTTGGATACCACTGCCGTGGACTGATCGGACATGGTCATCTGAGTCTTGGGCAGTGCCAGAACCACGCAGTAGTCAGTCTGCAGATCAGTCACGGCATTTCCAAAGACAGCAAAAGCATCAGTGGCAGACGGACTTTCCCCAGTCAGTGACTTCAGACACTCCACTTCAGCAGTCCAGGGAAGAGAACTTCCAGGTCCATCACTGCTACCATCAATCCGCTACAGCGAGCATGCAGTGCAGATAAGCTCATCAGGTTCAGTGCATTCCCAGTGAGCTCCGGGCGCTCATACTTCAGGCCATGCACGCCGCCACTGACAGAAGCATTGCAGTGGACAGGCAAGGAGAAGAAAGCGGCCAGCATGGATCACCTTCATCTTTTCCATCAGTGCCTTTCGATTCAGCATCTGCCTCATCCAGTTCTGCAGGAAGCAGTTCCGGCGGTGGTCCAGTTGCAGCGTGGGAAACCTTCAGTGGTCCCATCACTCTGCCATACAGTGCTTGATTGATCCACAGCAGTGACCACTTGCTGTGACAGTATCGGCGGTGGGCGCAGTCGCCACGACGGCAGCTGGTGCAGCAGTAGGCGCCATTGCTCAGCGTGGAGGCGGTCAACAATCTATCAGTCACAGTCTCTATACAGTGGTCTGTCAGACGAAAGTTACAGTTCAGAAAATTCTTCAAACACTGGTGTCAGCCAGTTCAAAAAAAGGTTGAAACAGTTCTGGGCACTCACAGCACCTTCAAACGTTGTGCCGTTTCAGGAAAAAACTCCTTCTTTGAAAACGTGTGAAAACTTCAGTGAGATGTTTTAGACAGTTCACAGTGACAAGCTCCCCTTCCAAATTAAGCTTCAGTGTGTGAAAGGCGCTGCAGATCGAGTTTACAGTTAGAAAAAACGGGAAACAACACCTAGCCTAGTCAAGTGCGAATTCAACAGGTCGGGGTTTACGTATTTGGTCAAAACATCAGAGCAGTTGAACAACGTAGCTACTTTTCTCAGTGTCAGGACGCCACGTTGAACCAGTTCTTGCATTTACAAGTAACGCAGTTCAAGGCGTTTGCTTGCCTTACCGGCGCCAAAGCGTAACGCGGTAGCCTTTCCAGCAGTTGAGTCCGTGCGCACGTTGATTTTCACAATTTTCGCGACTTTTGCTTCGAGCAACAAGTTACGCACGTACAGTGTTTGACTGATCCCTTGGCCAAGAGCATACAGATCAGCTTCGCCACTACTTAGTGCGATATTTCCTTCAGTGCGCGATCCACTTGCTAGCGTGCACTCTGGCAGTTGTATAATGGTATACCCGAAGTGCTCGTACGCGTGTGATTACATACAGCCCAGTCGCTATCCACGTAGCAGTTCAAGTCCAGATTGCAGTCAGGTCCACTCAAGGTCATTCCTGGTCGCAGTCGCAGTCTCTAAACCAGCCCCTTAGTACCAGAGACATACCTTAGCAAATGCTTCAGCTTCTGAACACGATCCTCAGTTGGAGCAGTGACATCCCTAGGCCCTAGACAGTTCCTTAGTGGAGTACGAGGTGTCTGGGCGAACAAGTGACAACCACATCAATTTACCTACTGCAGCACGAAACAACTTGTGCTCTCCAGTGAGGGAATTCAGTCATTTTTCTTGTTGTGCTTCCGGTGGTCTGAACAGGTTTACAATTCTTCATGCCATACATGTCCAGCAGTTTGTCTATGTATTCTCGGAGATGTCAACGCTGTCTCCATTGCGTCCCAGTGCTCTGCCGAGAAAGGTTGCTGAGGTTCTGTGTCGGGTGACCTTCAACTTTCAGTAAAACTTCTTCTGACGGTTTCCTGATGCACTCCTCAATCAGTGGGTCATCACCGCGAACCAGAATATCATCTACATAACAAAGGACATACCTATACTCTCATGACAATACAAGTTAGCATCAGTTTTGCATCGATTGATACCCGGTTTATCCATGACACTTTGGAAGTGTGATTGCCATAAGGGAGGTGCTTGCTTCAGGCCATACATAGCCTTTTTCAATTTCTAAAGATAGTCTTGGTTTGGGTAAAACTCTTTCAGCGGCACGATCAACACAGTGCCGAGCATGGCTGCATGTAGAAATTGTCCTGTTCCTGGCTGTTGCCATCAACAGGAGAAGCCTCATAGAAACCAGTGTGGGTGTGCTTGCATAAAGTACATCAGGGTCGATTTGCTCCTGAAGACAACCCATGACAAACTACTCGTGCTCTGACAGTGTGGGCTGTTTTTCAGGCCTTGGCCCATTTAGTTGGGAGCGCGCCATTGGTCTCATCAGGAGTGCACTCTGACAGTGGTATTTCATCGTACACGTCAAACCTTTTCATAGAGTCCATCTCTTTCATCATGGCAGGAACCAAAATTCTTCAGGATATTCAGTTTCCACTTTGAACAGCTGCGGTTCAATCAATCTCATTTCTTCTTTCAGTTCTTGTTGATCTGTATTTGTTTCAACTGGTGCATCAGCTTCGCCTACTGTGATTGCGCACACTCCAACATATCCAATTGCTTGGCTTTCGTGCTCTCTTTCCAGGGTCTCAGCCTCAATTCCTTGGCTACCAATCACTACGTCCTGGGTGTCCTCAGAATCTCCTGGAGCAGTCAGGCCAGGTGGTGATCGCATTCTGCCAGTGACAGTCAGTGACGGTGGCAACACGAAACTCGTGTCTTCAGTGTTCTTTCCTTTCGGATCTCATAGAGTGGAAAGAAAAGTAAGAAACAGTTCACGATCCCACCGTGCTGATGGAACATTTCTTTTGGTTGTTCTCACTTTGACAACATCAGTTCCAGTGAAGACGATGTTTTCATCAGCTTCAGTATCTCTTCCTTGCCAAATACCCTTGAACCATGCAGTGTTCCCTTTCTCACGCAGTTTTCCTGGAGTTCGGAACAGAACACACTCTCCAAACTCACACAGTCCAGACACAAATCCTTCTGAAGCGTGCTGCGAAGCCAAGCGCTGGAAACACCTCAGCTGGGTTCCCGTGAATTAAATGGCCGCAAATCCTGTTGAACCTGACCTGGCTCTGCACCAAAGCCTCCAAGACCTTCTCCGGAACCTTCTCCGGAACCTTGTTGAACCTGACCTGGCTCCAGAACCTTCTCCGGAACCTTGTTGAACCTGACCTGGCTCTGCACCAAAGCCTCCCGGAACCTTCTCTGGAACCGAACCTAACCTGGCTCTGCACCAAAGCCTCCCAGACCTTCTCCGGAACCTTCTCCGGAACCTTGTTGAACCTGACCTGGCTCTGCACCAAAGCCTCCCGGAACCTTCTCCGGAAGGAACCCTGTTGAACCTGGCTCTGCACCAAAGCCTCCCAGACCTTCTTCGGAACCTTCTCCGGAACTTTCTCCGGAACCTTCTCTGGAGACTCTGGAACCTTCTCCGGAACCCTGTTGAACCTGACTTGGCTTTGCACCAACTCTTCCTGGAACCTTCTCCGGAACCTTCTCCGGAACCCTCTTAAACCTGACCTTCTCCAGAACCTTTTTTGGAACCCCAGTGAACGTGACCTGGCTCTGTACCAAAGCCTCCCAGACCTTCTCCAGAACCTTCGGAACCTTCTCCGGAACCTCGTTGAACCTGGCGCCTACACCAGTGCACACCGGGAGCTATTTTGGGCTGAAGAGCCCATTAGCTTACACTGTTGGGGAAAAAAACACAGTCATCATGAATCTTACTCAGTGAATCAAAGTAAGGAACAGTGCTCTTGTCAGTGTCCTCTCGAGCCACCGACTCCAAGTCAGTGATCTGAACAGTGCTGGGTCCATCCAGTGGGATCGAAAAAACAATGTATTGTGCTGACGAGGCACGACCTGAGCTCTGCGCAGTCTGATTCTGTACAGTTGGCCTCGGCCCAGTCCCAGCAGTTGGTACCATCGATTCCTGAGTCGATGGAGTTCCTGAAGCAGTCCACGAACTGTCGGTCCATGACCAGTTGCCCCAGTCATCAGTCCATGCGTTCCATTCGTTCCATGACCAGTCATCAGACATAGTCATCAGTGACGGCTCCAGTCCAGACCGTCCAATCCTCTTCTCCAGTCTAGTCTTCCTGTTCTCCATAGTCTTCATCAGTTTAACCTTCAGTCACAGCGTTCACCATTTTACAATCCTTACTTAGGTGTTCATAGTTGCCGCAGTTCCAACACTTAGGTCTGTCCTTTCCTTTTCCAATCGGATATCCTTTACCTCCTGTTATTTTTCCTTTGGTGAATAGTTTCCCTTTTCCTTTTCCTTTACCTGTGTCCAGTTTGCCCTTTCCTTTACCCTTTAGTCCAAGGGGGTACATTCCTACTCGTCCCTTGCCTTCACCTTTTCCTTTCCAATGGCCAAGGTGGTACTGTCCTACTCGTCCCTTGCCTTTCCTCGGTGCTCCTACATCCATTGGTGCAGGTCCAGTGCTCGTCCCTGAGCCAGTGACATGACGCGATTGGTATTACGCTAAGATTACTGACTTCACATTTTCATACGTGTCCAATGTGCGCACGTTCAAACGCAAGTGTTGCTGCAGTGGGCCAGCTGTCTTGTTCAGCAAAGTGGCTACCAGGATTGTGTCTGGCAGTGTTGTTCCAGTGAGGCGCCCGTACCTATTCTTCAGTGTTTCCCATTCGCTGCGAACACTCAGTCGTGCGCTGTCAGTGGTGATCTGACTCAGCAAGTAGTGGAGCTGTCTACTGATTACTACCAGGCCAATGATGGCCTCCTCACTTTGCTCAATCACATTCGGTTTCTCATCAATAACTTCGGCGATACATCACTTCAGTCACTTCTGGATGAAACAGCGAGATGTACGACTTCACTTGCCATGACCATTCTTCCCATTTTTCCAGTTTTCCATGAATTTCTCAGGCTGTGGGAGTTTCACTTTTACTCCCAGTCCAGTCGACCCAGAGGTCGCCCTCCGCTACCATGCGAAATGGTGGGGAGCATTTCAGTGCAACACACAGTGCAGTACAGTCAGCACTCTCTCTCGCTCTCTCTCTCTCTCTCGCTCTCTCTCTCTCTCTCTACAGTTTTCTCAATGGTCTCTCCAGTCTCAGCTGCGCGTGAGCCACGGAGTGGCAGTGGCGCAGTCAGGCAGTGCATCTTAACAGAAACAAGCAAACAAACAAACAACCAAGCAAGCAAACAAACAAACAACTAATGAACGTATAGTAGCCTGAGTTTTTCAGGCATCAAAGAGGCAATCAGATTCGGAACCCCTGCTACAGACCTCGATGCTCTTCCGGAGGATCGTCCAAAAACTTGATGATCAGCTTGCGCCCGAACGGATGCCGACCCGCTTCTTCCTGCAAACGCTCATGCACTCCATCCCGGTCCACCGGAGGGCAGAGGAGCGCCAAGACCTAAGGGGAGAAACGCCGAGATGACGCGACCTTTTCGTTACCGTGTTTACCTTTTTGGAATGCCTTTTGTATCATGGCTGATCATCATGTCACTATGCCATTGTTGCGCACATAAACCATTTCAGGACAAACCCGCTGATGTTCGGAATATGTACAGTTACTTAAAACGGTAATGATATATATTCTGTCGAGAGCAACTGACAAAAGGCCAACTTCTTGCAGCATCAACAAACTTCGAAACCCGCGAAGGATTACTGCCAAGCACAGGACGTCCTTTCCGATTTACGCATGAGTAGGGAGAGTCTTAGGATGACTTAGGGCCTTAAAGTCCACTCGAAGTACTTGCAAAAAGTCTTACACGGGCCGTGCAGGATGCGCAGAATGGGCAGAATGGGCAGAATGGCCCAATTGTTAAAATCCGCAGCCACGGCAATCCGGCAATCCTTATCACTAGTCGCAGGTACTCAAACCTGAGGCTACAAATTCAAAAGCCAGCTGAAAAAAACATTCAGAAACAGCCAAGAAACTCTTTCCTTGATGCTGTCGCGTGTATGCTTTCGAACTCCTCTTGTTGTTGCACGGGCTTCCGGGAGGTGGGGCAGGTGACAATACCGGCATGCTTCCCCTTTGTGGCAACCACCCGCACTAGCGAACAAGACGCATGGCTGACAAGTGCCATCCATATGTGCTCTTTCCGCTGAAGTAAAGGTTCTGCTAGCCTGGCAGGCTGAGCCGGGCCACCGAAACCTCGGGTTTCCGTCCACCTGTGTTCTCTTCAGCCCCAGCGATTTTCATGGGTAAAATGATGTATATATCCAAGCTGAGTTGCCTACCAGCTGCAGTAAATGGAACCATAAAACCAGAACCACCCATGGCTCAAAGACAAGTTTCAACTCCTGCCAAAAAAAATCTGACAATTTTGAGATAAGGGCTGAGTCAAGTCCTGTCCGTAGTTCCTCCACAACACTCTACCCGGTACCCAATCCTACTGTTCAATGCATTGATCGTTCCGACAGTTGATGCTCCACTGATCGCAATGGCGTCCTCAATTTCTCCATGCTCCAGCGTCTGGCTTGGTATGGTTTCAGCTTCAAAAGAAAGAAAAAATCATCATCGACCCTGTGGTGGCTCTGCATTCTAATCAAAGAAAGTTTAGAATCAAAATTCCGACCATACCAACAGACGAAAAAGCACAGATGGGAAGAATCAGATAAGAGAAGAGAAGAGAGAAGAGAAGAGAAGAGAAGAGAAGAGAAGAGAAGAGAAGCGAAGAGAAGAGAAGAGAAGAGAAGAGACGAGACGAGACGAGACGAGACGAGACGAGACGAGACGAGACGAGACGAGACGAGAAGAGAAGAGAAGAGAAGAGAAGAGAGAAGAGAAGAGAGAAGAGAAGAGAGAGAGAAGAGAGAAGAGAGAAGAGAGAAGAGAGAAGACAGAAGAGAGAAGACAGAAGAGAGAAGAGAGAAGAGAGAAGAGAGAAGAGAGAAGAGAGAAGAGAGAAGAGAAGAGGAGAAGAGGAGAAGAGGAGAAGAGGAGAAGAGG